>Ga0129312_1000106_pt1 | contig 84907 bp, 89 predicted proteins | sample O827metagenome_FD_94434 | JGI IMG/M metagenome (GOLD analysis project Ga0129312, IMG submission 94434) | Orangutan group fecal microbial communities from Wisconsin, USA - O827 metagenome | ecosystem: Host-associated > Mammals > Digestive system > Large intestine > Fecal | place: USA: Wisconsin... | reverse complement strand
TCACGCCGGAGGTCGAGGGTTCGAGCCCCTTCTGAGTCGCCATTTGGGAGTTTAGCTCAGCTGGGAGAGCATCTGCCTTACAAGCAGAGGGTCACAGGTTCGAGCCCTGTAACTCCCATTTTTCTTTTGGTCAATGTTTTTCATTGACCTTTTTTGTTTGCTTAAATTAAATTCGTGTGATAGGATTATATTAATATATTGAAAAGGAGCGATAATGTGAGTAGCTTACTTATTAAAAATGCAGCGGCGATAATAACGTGCAACGACAATGATGATATATTGTATAATGCCGATATGTATATTAAAAACGGCGAAATTATTAAAATAGGCAGTTTGAATAACGATTTGAAGGCTGATAGGGTGTATGATATGGAAGGAAAATATGTATTTCCCGGACTTATCAACACACATCATCATCTTTATCAAACATTTACGCGAAATTTAAGTACAGTTCAAAATATGGAGCTTTTTGACTGGCTTACTGCTCTTTATGAAATATGGCGCGGCTTAGATGAAGAGGCTATTTATCTGAGTTCATTAACAGGACTCGGTGAACTTATTAAATATGGCTGTACGACTTGTTTTGACCATCACTATGTTTTTCCTAATGGTTCGGAAAATTTCATTGATAGACAATTTGAGGCGGCAGATGAGCTTGGTATAAGATTTTACGCATCAAGAGGAAGTATGTCACTTGGTAAAAGTGCCGGTGGCCTTCCGCCCGATGATTTGGTTCAGAATATAGATGATATTCTTGCTGATAGTGCCAGACTTATAGAAAAATATAATGATACGTCAAAATTTTCTATGCACAATATTGCTCTGGCTCCGTGTTCACCGTTCAGTGTAACTCCGGAATTACTAAAGGAGTCGGCTAAACTGGCAAGAGCTTATGGAGTAAGACTGCATACTCATGTTGCGGAAACAAAAGATGAAGAAAGATTCTGCATAGAAAAACTTGGAAAACGTCCGCTTGAGTTTATGGAGTCTGTTGACTGGGTAGGTGATGACGTATGGTATGCTCATGGTATTCATTTTAATGATGATGAATTAAAGCTTCTTAAAGAAACCGGAACTGGAATTGCACATTGCCCTGTATCTAATATGAAGCTTGCATCCGGTGTATGCAGATTGCCGGAAATGCTTAATATGGGCATAAATGTCGGTCTTGCGGTAGATGGAAGTGCATCTAACGACGGATCGAATTTGCTTGCTGAAATTCGTTCTGCATATCTTCTTCACAGATTAAATTCGAGCAATAAAGCTCCGAGCGGTTATGACATACTTAAAACAGCGACAAAGGGCAGTGCATCAGTTTTAGGCAGAACTGATATTGGAGAGTTAAGCATTGGAAAAGCGGCAGATTTTTTTGTTATTGACAGCAATGGTCTTGACATGGTTGGAACATTTACGGATCCGGCTAATTTAATTGCAACAACTGGATATAATAAACCGGCTGACTATGTATTTGCCGCAGGAAAGCTTATTTCCGAAAAAGGTATATTGACAGGCATAGATGAAGAAAAAATTGTTTATAAGGCAAATAGAAAGGTTAAAGAACTTTTAGACATAAGAAAGTAATAAGAAAAGAGTGCAGTCTGATGGCTGCACTCTTAATTTTTAATTATAATTTGAATACATCAACTTTATCTAACTTTTCCCAAGGAAGATCAAGATCATCACGTCCGAAGTGGCCGTAAGCAGCTGTCTGTTTGTAGATAGGTCTTCTGAGGTCGAAATTCTTAATAATTGCGGCAGGTCTTAAATCAAAGTTGTTTTCAACAAGCTTTGTGATTTCTTCGTCTGAAATCTTTCCTGTGCCAAATGTATTGATAAGTATTGAAACGGGTTTTGCAACACCGATTGCATATGCAAGCTGAACCTCGCATTTCTTTGCGATACCGCTTGCAACGATGTTTTTAGCAACGTGACGGGCAGCATAGCAAGCTGAACGGTCAACCTTTGTAGGATCCTTTCCTGAGAAAGCTCCGCCGCCGTGGCAAGCATATCCGCCGTATGTATCAACGATAATTTTTCTTCCTGTAAGTCCGCTGTCGCCCTGAGGTCCGCCGATAACGAAACGTCCTGTCGGGTTGATGTAATATTTTGTTTCATCGCTTAAAAGCTCGGCAGGAATAACTGCTTTGATAACTTTTTCGATGATGTCTTTTTTTATCTGTTCCTGAGTTGCTTCAGGATCGTGCTGTGTTGAAATAACTACTGTATCAACAGCAACAGGTTTGTCATCTTCATATACAACAGTAACCTGTGATTTTCCGTCGGGTCTTAAATATGAAAGTGTACCGTTTTTACGAACCTCTGTAAGCTTCTTCGTGAGCTTATGAGCAAGATCGATGGGCATAGGCATATAATCATCTGTTTCGTCACATGCAAAACCAAACATCATACCCTGGTCGCCTGCACCTGTGTCAAATTCGCTTGTATCTGTACCTGTTTTCTGCTCAAGCGCTTTGTCAACGCCCATAGCAATGTCTGGTGACTGACCATGAATAGCTGTAAGAACTGCACATGTATCGCAATCAAAACCATATTTAGCTCTGTCATAACCGATTTCTCTTACTGTGTCTCTAACTATTTTTTCAATGTCAACGTAAGCTTTTGTTGTAATTTCGCCCATTACATAAACAATACCTGTTGTTGTTGTTGTTTCGCATGCAACTCTTGACATGGGGTCCTGTTCGAGTAATGCATCGAGTATTGCGTCAGAAATCTGGTCGCACATTTTGTCGGGATGTCCTTCTGTTACCGATTCAGAAGTAAATAATTTTCTTGCCATTTAAAAATCTTCCTTTCTAAATTTCGAGAGGTAAAAGAAAAAGCCCTCAAGGGCTTTTTTATTAAAACTTATCTTCCGCAAAAAAATGCGGGGGAATTGGCACCGTGCATATGCCGGTTGCCGGGTTTCATTGGGCCCTGTCCCTCTACCACTCTTGATAAGATGTAAACTTTCTTCAATTAAAAACTATACAGGAAGGCTATATGTTTGTCATTACCCAAATGCAATTTTATGTCCAATATTATGTCATGACATATGGTTTGTATAGCAAATCATTGATTTTATTATATCTCTTCTATTTGATTGATGTTTTTCGGTTTTTTGAGAAGCATGCCTATAACAGTTATGACAGCAAATATTATAAGATATAAAATAACTACCTTTGTGCCGTTTGATATTGCTGCGGCAATAACCATGAATGTACTTCCGGCTATCGCAAGCACAGGCATAATAAAACGATTGAAAACATTTAAGTCTTTTTCCATTTTAATCATTCTGACGAATATGGGTATATACATTGCATAAAGAGTTATTATTGTTATTTCTGACGGATCAAATACAACAGGACCGAACCATGATTCAGGTGCGAGCTTTGCTCCATAAAAATATACAAGCCATAATATGCACACGATAAGTCCAACTATTGCTGAATTTGTAGGTATGCCGGTTGCACTGTCTACATTTGAAAAAAGCTTTGGATTAGGACCTTCATTTCTGACCGCTATGAAGTACATACCTCTGACGCTTGCGAGCATATAGCCGTTGAGAGTTCCCATACATGAAATAATTATGCAGACCATGAGCAATACAGCTCCGTAAGGCCCGAGAATATTTGTGAATGCTATTTTAGCACCAGATTCTCCGCCGGCAATCATTGTTAAATTGTCAGCCGCTCCGGCAAGTCCTACATAATAGAGAATATATACAATCGAAATAATTAATGTTCCGCTTACAAGAGCAATAGGCAGATTTCTTTTGCTGTCTTTTATCTCTGAATTTATTGATGTAGCTATTATCCAGCCTTCAAAAGCAAATGATGCCGAAACCAGAGCTGTGAGAAAAGGCTTTTCCACGGGAACATAATCCGGTTTTACCGAAAGAATTTCTTTTATCGAGGGTGCTTGGCTGAAGTTATGCACAAGAACTCCGCTTTTGATACCGGTATATATACCGAGTATTATCATAAGTGCAATCGGAATAAGCTTTATTATTGTTGTTGCAACCTGAAATTTTCCGGCAAGCTTTGGAGAAAGTGCATTTAATCCATAGCTTAAACATAAATACATCCCTGTGAGCAGCATTGCCGCACCACCTGTTATATCCGGTATACCGACAAGTACGCAGGTGTATCTTGCGCATACCCATGCAACAACAGTGGCTACCGTAGGATAATACATAAATGTTATGAACCATGCCAAAATATAAGCATAGGTTTTGCCCATAGTTGCTTCTGCATAATCCACAATGCCGTTTACTTTTTCATATTTGGTTGCCATTATTGAAAATGTGTATGCACAAGCAATCATAATAAGACCGCCGACAGTCCATGCAGCTATGGCGGTTAAAAGATGTCCTCCGGTTGCTGTTAAAATAGTTTCTGCTTTGAAAAATACGCCGCTTCCTATAACAATACCTATTACCATACACATGGCTGTAAGCAGACCGTATTTTTTCTCTAATTTATGCCCCATTATTTATTTTATCCTCCTTCTGGTTTTTAGAGATACTTTGCTATTATATGCATAAAAGATCTAATAGTCAAATATAATATTCAATCTAATTTGGTTCTTATTGACTAACTCAAATGATGTTTGATATAATCGGCAGAATAAATAATTTACATGAGTTGTGTTTTTAGAGAAGGGGTAATTATATTATGGGGATTATTGAGCTGTTTATTCTTGCGGTTGGTTTGTCCATGGACGCATTTGCAGTTTCAATATGTAAAGGGCTTACGGTTGGTAAAGTAAAACCGATTCATTCGATAACAGCTGGCATATATTTTGGCGGTTTTCAGGCACTTATGCCTACGATAGGATATTTGCTCGGAATAAAATTTCAGGCAATGATAAACGAAATAGATCATTGGGTAGCCTTTGTGCTTTTGGTGATAATCGGTCTTAATATGATAAAGGAGTCGAGAAGCAATGAAGAGGAAAATCTTGATGCTTCATTTGATTTTAAAACAATGCTTCCGCTGGCTGTTGCAACAAGTATAGATGCACTTGCGGTTGGTGTTACATTTGCATTTCTTGATGTTGACATTGTTTCGGCAGTTATATTTATAGGCGTTATAACTTTTATATTCTCTGCTGTCGGAGTCAAAATAGGAAGTATATTCGGAGCAAAGTATAAATCAAAATCTGAATTTTTAGGAGGCCTTGTGCTTATTTGTATAGGTGTAAAAATACTGCTTGAACACTTAAATATAATAGGATAAAATTTTTACCACAGAATATTTATGTTCTGTGGTTTTTATTTGTCCGATTTGATATTGAATATAGTATTTTAATGTGTTATACTCGTTTCTGTCTTAAATAATACAAAATAGAGGTAAATATGCTTATTGAGAACACTAAGGAAAAAGAAAAATACTTTGAACCGATAAAACAATGCTTTCTTTTTAAAGATGTTGAGGAAGAAACGGTGAGTAAAATTTTATCGGACGAAAGGCTTAAATATGCCGTTTTTGAGAAAAATAACTGCATATACAGCTATAAAAGCTTTGAAAAGAGCCTTGGCATAATACTTAAGGGTAAAATCAGCGTTAATAAGTACAAGGAAAACGGAGAGGTTTTAATCAATTATCTCAAAACAGGCAATGCCTTCGGCGGTGCGGCTGTTTTCAGTAAATCAGAAAGATATATTGCAGAGCTTAGGGCAGAAACAAAATGCGTAATACTGTTTGTTTCCGACGAAGTGCTTAAGGATATGTTCAGAATATCCGAAAAAACTATGCTCAATTATATGACTTATCTTTCAGACTCGCTTGTTTTTCTAAACAAAAGGCTTGATATATTTTCTGCCGGAAACGCAGAGGAAAGAATAAAAGAATATATCCGAATAAATGCGGCTCCGAATGGTGAAGGTATATATGAGCTGACTATACAAAGTTACAGCCGGCTTGCGGAGTATTTATCAATAGGCAGAGCATCTCTTTACAGAATTTTGGACGATTTTAAGGCACAGGGACTTATTGATAAGTCCGGCAAAAAAATTTACATCAAAGGAGAACTAAAATGAAAAGATTTTTAAGTGCGGTAGTTACAGCAGTTGTTGTATGCGGTTTGTTTGCAGGTTGCTCATCGGGAAATGCGGATAAAGCAGATAATCAGCAGACGGAACAGAACACACAGACAGAAACAACAGATGATGTTACAATAAATGTGGCTATGCTCAAAGGACCTACGGGAATAGGAGCTGTTGAGCTTATGGAAAAGAGCGAAAACGGAGCAGCAGAAGGCAATTATAATATTTCCGTTGCATCTGCGGCAGATGATGTTACTGCAAAAATAATAAGCGGAGAGGTTGACATTGCGGCAGTTCCGACAAATCTTGCGGCTGTGCTTTACAATAAAACAGAGGGCGGCATTTCTGTTATAGGAGTTAATACTCTCGGAGTGCTTTATGTGGTTGAAAACGGTGACAGTATAAACAGCATAAACGATTTATCAGGAAAGACTGTTTATTCATCGGGTCAGGGAGCTGTTCCCGAATATGTAATGGATTATGTTCTTGAAAAAAATAATGTTACTGACGTAGACATTGAATATATGTCGGAGCACGCAGAGGTTGCAACGGCAATAGCAGACGGAACAGCGGATATAGCTCTTCTTCCCGAGCCTAATGTTACGGCAGTAACAATGAAAAATCCGGATTTAAGAATTGCTCTTGATATGACAGAGGAATGGAACAAGGTAAGCGACAGCGATCTTGCAATGGGCTGTGTTATTGTAAGAAACGATTTCTTAAATGAGCATGAAGGTGCGGTAAAGACATTTATTAAGGAATATGCGGAAAGCATTGATTATGTAAATAATAATGTTCCGGATGCGGCTCAGCTTGTTGAAAAATATGAAATTATGGCATCTGCTGCTGCGGCTGAAAAAGCAATTCCGAATTGCAATATTGTTTTTGAGGATGGAGAAAACATGAAGGCTATGCTCAACGGATTATATGATGTGCTTTATAAGGCAAATCCCAAGGCTGTCGGAGGTAGTATTCCTTCAGAGGATTTTTATTATGAAAATAACTGATAACAGATATTTTAAAATTATAATAACGGCAGTATTCTGGCTTGCTTTGTGGCAGGCAGTCTGTGTAATTGTCGGCAGGGATGTGCTTATCGCATCTCCTGCCGATACTTTTAATGCGCTTATTGAAATGCTCCAAACGTCTGTTTTTTATAAAACGATAATAATGTCATTTGTGAGGGTAGCCTGCGGATTTTTTATAGGAATGGCAGTCGGAACCGCTGCGGCGGTGATAACCTGTGCAAACAAGACTATATATATGCTTTTGAAGCCGGCTATAAATATAATAAAATCCACACCGGTTGCATCGTTTATAATAATAGCACTGGCATGGATGAAGTCCGGACAGGTTCCTGTTTTTATTTCGTTTATTGCTACCGCACCCATTGTATGGGGAAATGTGAGCGAAGGAATTAAATCAGTCGATGAAAAAATATTGGAAATGGCAAAAATATTTGAATATCCTTTTTCGGTTAAGCTCAAAAAAATATACATACCGTCGATTATGCCGTTTATGCGTTCCGCAATAATATCCGGAGCCGGCTTTGCATGGAAAAGCGGCGTTGCCGCAGAAGTTATCGGCAGTCCTAAATATGCGCTCGGAAGCAAGCTTTATGATGCAAAGGTTTATCTTGAAACACCTCAGCTTTTTGCATGGACAGCGGTTATAATAATATTAAGCATAATATTCGAAAAAATTGTTATAAGGCTCGTAAATGCGGCAGAACGCAAAAAGGAGACAAAAAATGAAAAAACTTGTTTTTAACAGCGTGTATAAATGCTATAATGAAAAAGATGTTATAAGGAATTTTTCTGCCGAAATAACAGAGGGAAATCCGGTTTGTTTTTTTGGCGAAAGCGGATGTGGAAAAACAACTCTGATAAATATTGCGGCAGGACTGGTTAAGCCTGATAAAGGGAAAATAATAACAGAAAAAATAGCACATACCTCTGTTGTTTTTCAGGAGGACAGGCTGTTGGAAAGCTGTACTGCAGAAGAAAACATAATGCTTTCGGCAAAAAACACCGAGCTTGCCAATAAAATATCCGATGTCTGTGGAATAACCGAATTTCTTAAGCTTTATCCAAATGAGATGAGCGGAGGAATGAAAAAAAGAACCGCTATTGCAAGAGCGATTGCTTTTGATGGAGATATGCTTTTGATTGATGAGCCGTTTAACGGCATTGATGAAGAAAGAATTGATAAAATAATCAGATTTTTGAAAACTTATATTGAAAACAAAGTGTGCATTATTGTTACACATGACATAAATCAAGCAAAAAAATTAAATGCGAAAATAATATATATTTAATAATTATTATTGACTAATATAGATTATCTGTTAAAATATAGATGGGTGATGACTATGAATAAAAAGCAGATTGCTGTTTTTGAAAAAAGAGGCTATGACAATGCGGTTTTTGCTACCGGATTTTCAAAAACTAAAGCAGATGCCTGTGTTGACAAAATATATAAGCTTTACAGAGAACAGCTTAAAATTGACGGCTGGTATGATGTTCAGCCTACAAACGAAGAAGGCGAACCGAGAAATTTTGATGAAGATAAGGTAAACTATGTTGATCTTGTAAAGGATATTGACTTTAAGGACAGAAGAAGCCTGTTTTTTAAAGAGTTGAATGAAGAAGAACATGATTTTCTTGAAAAGTACGTTGTATATGGAAAGCACCTTCTTGAGGAAGGAAAGCTTGATGCAAGATGTGTATACACAAAGGACACAGACGCATATCGTGATTTGTGCAAAAATATTGTCGGACAGGAAGAAATGAAGGAAACACTCTGCAAGCTCGGAGCTGTTTTCTCATACAGCCAGAAAAGAAAAATGTATGACATAAATACAGCCGACATACATAAGGTTTTTGCGTTTATCGGCCCTCCGGGAACAGCAAAAACAACCTCGGCAAGATACTTTGCACGAATGATGAGCGAGGAAGGCGTTTTGAACGGACACAGAACGGTATATGTTACCGGTACACAGCTCAAAGCAAAATATGTCGGTCAGACTGCGTCAAGAGTACATGACATTTTCACAGATAATGATATAATAATAATTGACGAGGCATATTCACTGGTCAACTATAATGAAACGGCAAAAACAGACAGCTTTTCACAGGAGGCTTTGGCACAGCTTTGTATTGAGGTTGAAGAGCACAGCTATGACAAGCTTATAATATTTGCCGGATATGGCGGAGATATTGACGAAAAGCAGAATAAGATGAAGAGATTCCTTGACGAAAATCCCGGCATCAGCAGTCGTATAACCTTTACGGTCAACTTCTCATCTTATAATGCAGATGAAATGCTTGATATTTTTGAGCTTCTTGCAAGCAATGTAAACTACAATATAGAGGATGGCTGGAGAGAAATACTTAAACCGTTCTTTGAGGACAGAATACATGCGCCTAACTTCGGAAACGGCCGAGAGGCAAGAAGACTTCTTGAGCATGCAATGTCGGTTGCGGCACAGAGATATATTGAGTGGGAAATGAACCACCATGATTTTGCCAGTGAAGGCGAAAGAGAACGTGCCGAAAAGAAACAGCTTACAAGTCTTACCTGCGAGGATATTCAGGAGGCAGTCCGTGAATTCCTTTATGCTGAGACTGTAATAAGAGGAAGAGAATAATTTTACGGGAGGCAAAGGTTTATGAACGCATTTACATTTTATATGCCGACGAAGGTATATTTCGGAAGAAACTGCATAATCGAAAACAAAGAGGCTTTTAAAGCACTCGGAAAAAGAGCATTGATTTTTACGGGAAGACATTCCGCAAAGATTAACGGTTCTTTGGCTGATGTAACTGCCGCACTTGACGGAGTAGGCATTGAATGGTCGGTTTTCGATGAGGTAGAGGAAAATCCTTCACTTGAAACAATAAAACGTGCTGCCGATAAGGGTATTGCCGAAGGTGCTGATTTTGTTATCGGTATCGGCGGTGGTTCGCCTATGGATGCGGCAAAGGGTGCGTCATTCCTTATTGCAAATCCAGATAAAGAGGCAGAGGCACTTATGGTGGCTGAACCGCTTAAGCATGTTCCGGTTGCAGAGGTTGCAACAACAGCCGGAACAGGCTCAGAAACAACACAGTATGCCGTATTCACACTCCATAAGCAGGGCACAAAAAACGGTGCTGCACAGAAGACCTTTGCAGACATTGCATTCCTTGATGCAAAGTATACCGAAAGCCTTTCGGATAAGGTAACAGTAAACACTGCTGTAGATGCACTTACACATCTTATCGAGGGCTACACATCAAAGAAAGCAAACTATATGAATGACAAATTTGCCGAAAGCGGTTTTGAAATATTCAAAGAGTGTATTCCGGCAATAAAGGCGCTTGATTTTAATTTGGAAATAAGAGAAAAGCTTTTGCTTATGTCAACAATAGCCGGTATTGTTATTGCTCAGGCAGGAACATCACTTCCTCATGCCTGTGGATATATGCCGACATATGAAAAGCATATTCCTCACGGTCGTGCAAATGCTATTTTCACAAGAGCATATCTTGAACTTTTCGAGGATCAGACAAAGGTAAATAAAATGCTTTCTATTCTCGGCTTTGATACACTTGCCGATTTTGACGGCTTCCTTAAATCAATACTTGATCCTAAGGAAGAATTTACAGAGGCAGATGTTGACAGATACACAGATGCACTTATGGCAACACCCGGAAAGCTTGCACTCCATCCGTTCCCGCTTACAAGAGAGCAGGTAAGAGAGATGTACAGAAAGAGCTTGATGGTATATTAAAAATAAAATAGGATATTTCGACGGAGTATGTATTTTGCATACTCCGTTTTACATTTCAATTAGTTTGTTAAATGTTTGTTAGATGTGTTTACAACGAAAAAGCCCTTTGTTATACTGCATTTGGGTAGTATTCTTTCGGAAACTATACCGTCGGAAAATTTTATCCCTCATGGAAATAAACACTTAGCACATATCCTTGGGAATGTGACTGTATACAGGCATTATGCCTGCTTGTGTCACCTTATTGAAAGAGGTGGTTTTATGAGGATAGGTTTTATAGGAGCAGGAAAGGTTGGCTTTACATTAGGAAAATATTTTTCCGAAAATAATGTCAGACCTGTCGGCTATTGGAGCCTTAATCCAAAGTCGGCGGAAGCTGCCGCAAAATTTACAAATTCAACGTATTACTCTGATGTCGAGGACTTGGTTCGGCATAGTGATACTCTGTTTTTGACTGTACCCGATAATGCCATAGGCGAGATTTGGGACGGTATCAAAAATTTTCCTCTGAAGGATAAGATTGTGTGCCATGTCAGCGGTGCATTATCTTCCGGCATTTTTTCCGATATTGACCGGACAGGTGCGTTCGGTTATTCAATCCACCCGATTTTTGCTATTCATTCTAAATTTGATTCCTACAAAGAACTTAATAAAGCTTTTTTTACAATCGAAGGCAGTAAGGACAGACTTGACGATGTCTGCTCTTTTGTTGCCATGCTCGGAAACAGCTATGCGGTTATCGAAAAAGAGAAAAAGCCACTTTATCATGCTGCCGCCGTTACGGCAAGCAACCATGTAAATGCCTTGCTTTATACCGCAAAAAAATATCTTCGCGAATGCGGCTTTACCGATGATCAGACGGAAAAAATAATAATTCCGTTGTTTATTAATAATGTCGAAAATGCCGCAGAATACGGAAGTATCAATGCTTTGACCGGCCCGGTTGAAAGAAGGGATATGTCAACGGTTAAATCACATATAGACTGCCTAAACGGATATGACAGACTTTTATATGAGCTTTTGGCACTAAGACTTTGTGAAATGGGTGAATTGAAGAATGAAAATGCAGATTATGAAAATATGAAAAAATATTTGAAAAGGGAGATTAGAAATGAAACAATCGGTTCTGACATTTAAGAACATGAAGGAAAGCGGTAAAAAAATATCTATGCTTACAGCATATGACTATTCAACGGCAAAATTAATGGACGAGGCAGGAATACACGGAATATTGGTCGGTGACTCGCTCGGCAATGTTATGCTTGGCTATGAGGACACAATACCCGTAACAATGCAGGATATGATTACATTTGGTTCGGCAGTATCAAGAGGTGCAAAAAATGCACTTGTTGTTATTGATCTTCCGTTTATGTCTTATCAGATTTCAATAGCACAGGCACTTGAAAATGCCGGAAGACTGATGAAGGAGGCCGGTGCGGATGCGGTAAAGCTTGAAGGCGGTGCATCGGTTTGTCCGCAGATAAAGGCAATAACAGATGCCGGAATACCGGTAATGGCACATATCGGACTTACACCGCAGTCGGTAAATGTTTTCGGAGGCTTTAAAATACAGGGAAAGAGCCGAGAAGCGGCTTTAAAATTGATAGAAGATGCAAAAAATGTAGAAGAGGCAGGCGCTTTTGCGGTTGTTCTCGAAGGAATACCGTCAAGCGTAGCCGAGATTATAACAAACAGCATAAACATTCCGACAATAGGAATCGGAGCCGGAGCTGAATGTGATGGACAGATACTTGTTAATCAGGATATGTTCGGAATGTTTTCGGATTTTACACCTAAATTCGTTAAACGCTATGCAGAAATAGGCAAGGAAATGAAAAGGGCAATATCCGATTATATGGAAGAAGTAGAGGACGGAGTTTTTCCGGCAGAATGCAATCAGTATAAAATTTCAGACGACATTATGCTTGAGCTCAGAAAAGAGGTTGAAATAATATGAAGGTATTCCATACGGTAGAAGAAGTAAGAAAATATGTAAACAAAAAAAGAAAAAATGACAAAACAATAGCTCTTGTTCCTACAATGGGTTATCTGCACGAAGGCCATGAAAGCCTTGTAAAAAGAGCTGCAAAGGAAAACGATATTGTTGTGGCAAGCGTATTCGTAAATCCGATACAGTTCGGCCCGAATGAGGATTTCGAAAGCTATCCGAGAGATTTTGAAAGAGACTGCAAGGTACTTGAAAAGGCCGGAGCGGCGGCAGTATTCAATCCTACGGCAGAAGAAATGTACGGTGAGAACTTTACTACATATGTAAACACAACGGGAGTAACGGAAAACCTCTGCGGAAAAAGCAGACCTGTTCATTTTAAGGGAGTATGTACGGTTGTACTTAAGCTTTTCAATATAGTTACACCGGACAGAGCGTATTTCGGTCAGAAGGACGCACAGCAGCTTTCCGTTATCCGAAGAATGGTAAGAGATTTGAATGTGCCGGTGGAAATTGTAGGCTGTCCCATAATTCGTGAAAAGGACGGACTTGCAAAGAGCTCAAGAAATACATATCTTTCAGAAGAAGAAAGAAAGGCGGCACTGGTTCTTTCACAGGCGGTTAAGCTTGGACAGGAAATGGTTGCCGATGGCGAAAAGGATACAATGAAAATTGTTTCCAAAATGAAGGAACTTATAGAAAAAGAGCCTCTTGCAAAAATAGATTATGTAGAAGCTGTTGACTTAGATGATGTTGAGAATGTATTATCTATTAGTGACGGCAAAAAGGTGCTTTTTGCCGAAGCGGTTTATATCGGAAAAACAAGATTAATAGATAATTTTATTACAGAATAATATTCGGCGAAGGCTGACAGGAGGATAATTCTATGTTAAAGGGAAAAACGGTTGTATTAGGCGTTACGGGAAGTATTGCGGCTTACAAAATGGCTGATGTGGCAAGTATGCTTGTTAAACAGCATGCGGAGGTTAATGTTATAATGACAGCCAATGCCTGTAATTTTATAAATCCTATTACATTTGAAACTCTTACATCAAATAAATGCCTTGTTGATACATTCGACAGAGATTTTGAATTTGACGTAAAGCATATTTCTCTTGCGAAGAAAGCAGATGTTTTTGTTGTTGCTCCGGCAAGTGCAAACATTATCGGAAAGATTGCAAACGGCATTGCGGACGATATGCTTTCAACAACAATTATGGCGGCTGAATGTACAAAGCTTGTTGCTCCGGCAATGAATACAAGAATGTACCACAACAGAATTGTTCAGGACAATATAGCTAAGCTCAAGGATTACGGCTATGAATTTATTGCTCCTGCCAGCGGACATCTTGCCTGCGGAGATAACGGTGACGGTAAGCTTGCCGATGTAAATGTTATATTCGACAGCATAGTAAAAAGCCTTGCCGAAAAGGACTTGATAGGCAAGAAATTTGTAATCACAGCAGGCCCTACAAGAGAGGCTATTGATCCGGTTCGTTTTATTTCTAACCGTTCAACCGGAAAAATGGGCTATGCACTTGCTAAAAGAGCGGCTCTCAGAGGTGCGGATGTTGTACTTATAAGCGGTCCGGTTTCTATTGCTCCGCCAGATAATGTTAAGGTGGTCAACATTGAAAGTGCAGAGGATATGTTCAATGCTGTTGTTAAAGAAAGCGAAGATGCAGATGTAATCATCAAATCTGCCGCTGTTGCTGATTACCGCCCTGTTACGGTAAGCGATGAAAAAATTAAAAAGGAAAACGGCGGTATGAACGAAATCAAGCTTGAGAGAACAAAGGACATTCTTGCATATCTCGGCGAGCACAAAAAGGACGGACAGATACTTTGTGGATTTTCTATGGAAACACAGAATTTAATGGAAAATTCGGTTAAAAAGCTCAATAAAAAGAATGCGGACATGATAGTTGCAAACAGCATAAAGGACGCAAATGCAGGCTTTGGCGTGGATACAAACATAATCACTATAATTACTAAGGATGACGCTGTTGCTTATCCTGTTATGACAAAGGACGAAGTTGCAGACGAAATAATCAATGCGGTTGTAAAGCTTAAGGAGAAAAAGAATGATACTAACGCTTGATATAGGAAATTCCAATATAGTTGTAAGCGGAATACGAAATTTTAAAACAATATTCTCCGGAAGAATAAAGACGGATAAGAATTATTCAGAAGAGGATATTGCATCACATATTGATTTTATATTTAAGCTGAATAAGGTTAATGCTGGCGATTTTAAAGGTGCGGTTGTTTCCTCGGTTGTTCCCTGTGTAACGGAAAAAACGGCTTTTGCTGCCGAAAAGCTTATTGGTAAAAAGGCTTATATCGTTGGAAAGGATATTGATTTCGGAATTGATATTAAAATGGATAATCCGGATAAGGTAGGAGAGGATATGCTTGTTGATGCTGCCGCCGCATTATATGAATATGAGCCGCCTATGCTTATATTTGACCTCGGTACAGCATCTACCTGTTCTGTAATAGACAAAAACGGCAGTTATATAGCCAGTATAATTGCTCCCGGAGCATCAATATCGCTCAAGGCACTTACGGAATGTACGGCAAAGCTTCCTAAAATAAAGCTCGATAAGCCGGGAAGTATTCTTGCCAAAAACACCGAGGATTCTATGCGAAGCGGTATAATATACGGCAATGCGGCAATGATAGACGGGATATGCGACAGAGTTTTTGACGAGCTTGGATACAAAGCGAAGATAATAGCAACCGGCGGCATAGGCGGACTTATAACACCTTATTGCAGACATACTTTGGTCTATGAGCCTGACCTTCTTACAAAGGGACTTAGTGTGCTTTGGAAAAAAGCAAACAATAATAATTGATTATTGAGCGACATAGTATAAAAAACTATGTCGTTTTTGTATATTTTTGTAATTTCATGATGGATTTTAGGATTTAATTAAAGATTTGTTCATATTTTTATGCTAAAATAAGCTGAAAATAAAAATTGGAGAAAAAATAATGAATAATATAATTGATGAAAGAGAAAAGCTCAATGTGTGTCTGCTTAACGATTCGTTTCCGCCTGTAATAGACGGCGTTGCAAATACGGTTTTTAATTATGCAAGCATAATACAGAATGAACTGGGGAATGCGGTTGTTGCTACTCCGGAATATCCTGATGTTACGGATAATTATAAATTTGATGTTGTAAGATATAAAAGTTTCGACACAACAGGCATAATCGGTTACAGAGCCGGATATCCATTTGAGCCGGCAACAATAGGCAGAGTTGAGGATAAAAATATAAATATTATCCACAGCCATTGCCCGGCTGTGTCAACAGTTCTTGCGAGAACACTCAGAGAAAAGGTAAATGTGCCTATTGTATTCACTTATCATACAAAATTTGATATAGATATTAAAAAAGCCATTGAATCCAATCTTCTTCAGGAGGCTATGATTAAGTTTATAGTCAAAAATGTTGAGGCCTGTGACGAAGTATGGGTTGTAAGCAGAGGTGCAGGAGAAAATCTTAAATCACTTGGTTATAAAGGTGATTATATCGTTATGGAAAACGGCGTTGATTTCACAAAGGGAAAAGCCGACAATGACAAGGTAATTCAGCTTAAAAAAGATCTCGGAATAGATGACGGCTATCCCGTATTTCTTTTTGTCGGCAGGCTTATGTGGTACAAAGGACTTAAGCTTATATTTAATGCACTTAAAACAGTAAAGGAGCACGGCGGTAAGTTCCATATGGTCGTTGTTGGAAACGGTGCCGACGGAAAGGAAATGGAGGAATATACTAAGCAGATAGGCATTGATGACTGCTGTGTGTTTGCCGGAGCTGTGCATGAGAGGGAAACACTCAGAGTTTATTATACAATGGCAGACATGTTTCTTTTTGCATCAACATATGACACAAACGGAATTGTTGTGCGAGAGGCGGCCGCTTGCGGATTGGGAAGTGTGCTCATAAAGGGCAGCTGTGCCGCAGAAAACATTGTGCATGAAAGAAACGGATATATAATTGACGAAACCGAAGATGCTATGGCAGAGGCAATAACAAAGCTTATCAACAATATCGGTCTTGCACATGAAATAGGCGAAAATGCCATGAACGAAATATATATTCCATGGGACGCAAGTGTTAAGAAAGCGTACGATAGATATTATGAAGTAATAAAAAATTATAGAAATCCACATTATATTCCTAAATATTCGTTTACGGACGATGCACTTTCGGGCATAGGCGGAATATGCGAGGGCCTTTTTAAAGCCGAAAAAATGCGTGAAGTTGTATCAAACGGTTTTATGGAAAGCAATTATTTAAAGGCTAAGGAAGTGTTTGAAAAGCATAAAGAAATGGGACAGGGGTTTTTCATAGAAAATCCCAAGAAAAAGCTTTTGCTTAGAACCGAACAGTTTAAAACGGATTTCAGCGAAAAGAAAAATGAATTAAAAAGCGAATTTGTTGAACGCAGAGATGAAGCTAAGGAAATTATCTGGCATTATATGGACAGATATTTATAATAGAATATTTAATTTGAAAAATAAAAGAACCTGCCAAACGGTAGGTTCTTTTTGTATACATTAGTGATGATCGTGACCACATTCGCAATCATGGTCGTGATGATGATGGTCGTGTCCGCAATCACAATCATGGTCATGGTGGTGATGATCGTGACCACATTCGCAATCATGGTCATGGTGATGATGATCATGTCCGCAGCTACAATCGTGGTCATGGTGATTATGATGGTGGTCGTGGTCGCATCCGCATTCATCATCATCGAAATCTTCATCTGCGTAGCTGAAACCGTTGGCGTCAAATACCATGCCGGCTTTGTCAACAATGAGAATTTTCTGCTCTTCGTCAATGCAGTTTTCAACAGATGATTTTACATAATCTATTGTGTCGGCTATATCCATTGCAACCGGTATTGAGCCGAGGAGTATAAGCATATTGGATTTTCTTGTCTGCATGGGAAGTGTTTTGTAATATTCCTGCATATAGTCGATAAATTCCGCAAATACCTTTTCCGAAAATTCCTTTGATGAAACGGGAGAGTTTTCGTCTATTTCGAAATCGAAAAGCTCGTCATTTATATTGCTGTAATAAATTCCTCTTATAAAGCCTTCCGCACCTATGCTCTTCTGTGTTTCCTCAGAAAGCTCAGACATTGTACCGATTTTATCCATAAGCTCAAGCTCTTTTTCATTGATAGAATTTACCTTATCGATTATCGGCTCAAAAGCGGCCTCAAGCTGTTCCTTTAGCGTGTCAAGAAGAGTTTCGGCTTCTTCTTCGCTTGTTTCGCCCGTCATTATGTCACATACGGCATGGTAAAGGTCGGCATATGCGGCGTCCTTTTCGGTAAGCTCTTCAAATGTAAAGCTGAGATAGAGAACTATTATGAGTGAGTTTAGGTCATCATAAAGAGCTGTAAAGCCGTCCTCAGCCTGCTGTATTGTGTCGAGCATCATGTTGAAATCTTCGTATTCATCTGCCAACTCCTCATCACTCATATGTGCCGGAATATGGTCAGCTTTGGACGCAAGCCATTCGGCTATTTCAGGGAAAAGCTTTCCGTAATTTTTATCAAGTACGGGAGCACAGCCTTTTTTGAAGGCATCTATTGATTTTGTTATTGTTTCTTCGGTTGCTCCGGCAAAGGCGGCACGCAATGAACGGAGAACAATGTCGAAAAATCTGCCTCTCGCCATTCTCATAGGCATACATTTGAGAAGCTGTGCTGTGTATTTTCTTAATTCATCGATATTTTCCGATGCTGTAAGGAAATTTACGCAGTCGGTATAAAATACCTCATACTGAACCTTTTTGTCTGCCAAATGCTGTTCCTTGTATTTTCTTATGGCAGTTTCATCGTTTACCGCAAGTGAAAGAGTATTCCACTGTGAAAAATAGTCGTATACATTTCCGTAAAGGGAAATAAGCTGTTTTTTAAGCTCAAGCACTTCATTAAGTGCTGAAATTCTAAGCTCATTGTTTCCCAATATATCCTCAAGCTCCGGAATATAGCTGTCGGCCTTGTCACGTATTTTTTTGATTTCCTCCGGCATACCGAATGGCATATCTCCGTCTTCACCTTTTTTTCTGTCGGTGTAGCTTATTGCAAGCAGAAGAAGATTTCCTATTCCTTCGTTGTATATATATTCTGCCGAAAGGTTGCTTAATTTTTCTTCGATTTTAGGCGCTACCAAAAGTATTTCCTCCTTTTGTATTAATTGATTAAATAATTATAGCATTTATGATGTTTTTTATCCATAGAAAAATAGATTATCGTTGCACTGAAATTGATTTCAGTTTATAATAAATAAAAAGGAGGAGTTTTATGGACGTATTTGACATTATAGGACCTATTATGATAGGACCTTCAAGCTCACATACAGCGGGAGCTGCAAGAATCGGAAAATATGCTCTCAACATACTTGGGGAGACACCTGTTAAGGCTGAAATATATTTCAGTGGTTCATTTGCCAAAACATACAAAGGACACGGTACGGATAAAGCAATCATTGCCGGAATACTCGGAATGGATACTGACGATCCGGGATTAAAATACAGTTTTGAAACAGCCGAGGAAAGAGGACTTGAGTTTAATTTCCATGTCTGTGAAATAGAAAATTCACATCCGAATACGGCTTATATCGAGCTTACGGGTGATACAGGAAAGAAAGTTAAGGTTCAGGGTGCATCAATAGGCGGCGGAAACATAATAATAACCAATATAAACGGAACGCCTGTGGAAATAACAGGTAAGTTTACAACGCTTATAGTGCTTCATAAAAATATTCCCGGAATGATTTCCGATGTTACAAGCATTCTTGCTGAGCATGATATTAATATCGGTCGTTTTGATTTGAGAAGAAGTCCTAAGGGCGGAAACGGCGTTATGATTATTGAATTGGATTCGGATATACCGGACGGTATAAATGAAGAAATAAAGAAGATGGACAAAGTAATAAGCTCTACACTTCTCAGGGCAATATAAGGAGGATGCAGATGTTTAAATATGATTCGATAGCAGATTTGGTAAGTGCTGCCGAAAAGGAAAATGTCAGAATTTCCGATCTTGTTATTAAGGAGCAGGCAGAGGCTCGTGAATGCAGTGTTGAGGAAATGTATAATAAAATGTATAAGTCCTTTAAGGTTATGATAGAGGCGGTTGAAAAGGGAATTGTCAAGGATTCACGTTCTGTCAGCGGTCTTACCGGCGGAAGTGCATGGAAAATGCGTGAACAGGTTGCCGCAGGCAAAAACATATGCGGCCCGGTATTTGGAAACGCTATGATTATGGCTCTTGCGGTATCGGAAACAAATGCCTGTATGGGCAAAATTGTTGCCGCACCGACAGCCGGCTCATGCGGAATACTTCCTGCCGCAATACTCAGTGTTATGAACGACAGAAAAATTCCCGAAAAAGATGTTGTTATGAGTATGTTTACAGCATCGGCAATAGGTCTTGTTGCGGCTAACAAAGCAAGTATAGCCGGAGCAGAGGGCGGCTGTCAGGCAGAGTGCGGTGTCGGTAGTGCAATGGCGGCGGCAGCAGTAACGGAAATGTGCGGAGGTACACCTCAGATGGTTTCCGATGCCTGTGCGATTGCCATAAAAAATATTCTCGGCCTTGTTTGTGATCCTGTTGCAGGCCTTGTTGAAATTCCGTGTATAAAGAGAAACGCAATGGGTACAGCCAACGCATTTACGGCGGCAGAGCTTGCACTTGCCGGAATAACAAGCGCCATACCGGCTGATGAAACATTATGGGCAATGAAGAAGGTCGGAGATTCCATGTCATCTGCCCTTAAGGAAACAGGCGAAGGCGGTCTTGCCGCAACACCGACAGGAAAACGACTTAAGGTTCAGGTATTCGGAGAAGAGTAATAAACAACTCAATAAGCTGAAAAGCAGAAATTTAATAATCGGTTTTTATGAAATTTATAAACACCTTATTATTTTGAGTATTTGTATACTTATAAATATAAGGTGTTTTTATTTTTTTCTATTGACAAGTGAACGACCGTTTACTATAATATAAGTAAACAATCGTTCACTAAAGTTTTAAGGAGATATTTTATGGAAGATACAAAGGAAAAAATTTTACTTGCGGCACTTCGATTATTTGCCAATGACGGATATGAAGCGGTTTCGGTCAGCGAGATTGCCGGAGAGCTCGGCATAACAAAGGGTGCATTGTATAAGCACTATAAAAACAAAAAGGATATATTCGACAGCATAGTAAAAAGAATGGAAGAAATGGATTTTGAAAGAGCTGTGGAGTATGAAATGCCGGAAGAGGCGGCCTGTGATGCGGCGGATAAATATAAAAATATGCCGTTGGATAAAATTAAAAAATATGCGATAGCACAGTTTAGGCATTGGACAGAAGAGGAATTTTCGTCATTGTTCAGAAAAATGCTGACTGTCGAGCAGTATAGAAGCAGAGAAATGCTTGCTATGTATCATCAGTATCTCGGAAACGGGCCTTTGGATTATATGAAGGATATATTTGAAGGCATGGCGGAGAATGAGCTGGAGGCGGAACAGCTTGCTATTGAATTTTATGCACCTATGTATATGCTCTATGGAATTTATGACAATGCAGAGGATAAAAGGGCTGTGTTTGGAATGCTTGAACGTCATTTGGATAGATTTATCGAAAAAATTAAAATTGGGAGTGAATTATAATGAAAGCAATAGTATATACATCATGATGAGTGTTATGGTAAAAACAGCAGGAAAGGGGCTTTCCGACAAAAAGGACAGAACGGAAGATGAGGACAGAATGCTTGACATGATGTTAAACGGAAGAAGCTATGTAAGCGAGGAAAATCTTGCAGATTTTTTCAGATGGTTTAAGGAGAAAAAGTAATGAAATACATAAAAAGTGAAAAATACAATATACAGGAATTTATGTCAAAAATAATGGGGCCTAATCCTATAAAGCTTGAGGAAGAGTTGCTTTTGGACAATAAAATAAAACCGAATTCGGTTGTATGCGATTTAGGCAGCGGACAGGGCTTAACGAGCATATTCCTTGTCAAAGAATACGGATTTAAGGTTTATGCATCGGATTTATGGAGTGAACCGGAGAAAAACAGAAAATTTTTTTCGGAGAACGGTCTGACAGATGAACAGATAATACCGGTTAAGGCTGATGCTTTAAATCTGCCCTTTGAAAGAAATTTCTTTGATGCCGTTGTTTCTGTGGATTCATATAATTATTTCGGAAGAGATAAGAGCTATCTTGATGAAAAGCTTATGCCGTTTGTTAAGAAGGGAGGATATGTTTATATTGCAGTTCCGGGAATGAGGCATGACTGCCACGATAATCTGCCGAAAGAGCTTTTGCTTTCATGGACACCGAAACAGCTCGAATATATGCACGACATAGATTACTGGAGAAAAATTGTGTCTGAAAGTGAAATGTCCGAAATAGTTGAAATTAAAGAAATGGAAAGTAATGAAGATGTATGGAAGGACTGGCTGGAACAGAACAATGAATATGCGATAAGCGACAGAAAATCTATGGAGGCTGGCGGTGGAAGATATCTTAATTTTATAAAGATTGTTTTAAGAAAAAAATAAGCAGAAATATAAATGCCGAAATCATTATGACTTCGGCATAAACTTTATATTATTATTCCATCGCAATGATCAATTTCGTGCTGTATGATTTGGGCTGTCCAGCCGGAAAATTCCTGCGTATGGGTTTTGAAGCTTCTGTCCTGATACTTGACTTCGATGTGGTTAAAACGCTGAGTTTTACGTTTTCCGGTAAGAGACAGACAGCCTTCCTCGGTTTCGTAGGGCATTGACTGCTTCAATATTACCGGATTGAACATTTCTATGAAAAGAATACCTACGTTTATGACAATAATTCTTTTGTTTACGCCTATCATATTTGCCGCCATACCGACACAGCTTTCGCTATGGGCTTTGAGTGTATCTCTTAAATCATCTGCAATATGTATGTCTGCCGGAACGGCATTTTCGGATTTACGGCTTAAGAACAAAACATCCTTCATTATCGGTTTAATCATTTTAAAACACCTCTTAAATTTATATTATATCGGAAACAGATTGTACAGTATTATGCCGACTGCTCCTGCTCCAAACATTATGTATAACGGATTTAGTTTATATTTTCTCAAAAGAAAAATACCTATTATAAATATACCTGCCGAAATATAATTGATGTTTATTCCGCTTTTGAACAGTGCCATTAACGCTATTGTAACACCGGAGGAAGCTATCATGGCGATTACAGCAGGCCTTAGTCCGGCAAGAATATTCTGCATTGTGTTAAGATGTCGGTATTTATAATATATTTTTGCAAGTATTATAACTATAATACAGGACGGAAGAGCACAGCCGAAAGTAGCAATTAAAGCACCGGGGATTCCGGCAATTCTGATACCGACAAAGGTTGCGGCATTTATGGCAATTGGACCGGGAGTCATCTCTGCAATGGTTATTATGTCAGTAAATTCAGTCAGCGTAATCCAGCCGTTAAGCTCAACAATTTCCTTTTGTATAAGCGGTATTGCAACATAACCGCCGCCAAAGCTTAAAATTCCGATTTTAAACATACTCAATAGAAGCTGAATATATATCATCTTTTTTCACCGTCCTTTAAGCCGACAGTGCCTTTGATTATTCCCAATACCGCACATATTATTATAATCAATAGAATATTAATTTTAAAGAAATAAACCGCTATGAATACTGCGGCAATAATTATAATTGAAAATATATCTCTGTTTTTGAAAAACGGCTTTCCCATGTCTATAACGACATTGCATATTACTGCGGCAATTCCGGCAAGCATACCGTTCATTGCAAAGCTGACAAATCGGTTGTCTCGGAACTGTTTATAAAACAGTGAGATAACGGAAATTATTATTAATGGCGGAAGTATTGTTCCGATTCCGGCAATTACAGCACCTTTTAGACCACAAACGTGATAGCCGACCATAATGGCAACATCAACAGCAATAGGTCCCGGTGCACTTTGGGATATTGATATAAAATCAAGCATTTCGGTTTCACTTATCCAGCCAAGTTCATCAACAAAGCGTTTTTTCATAAGAGGGACTATAACATATCCGCCGCCGAAGGTGCATGAGCTGATTTTAAAGGTTGATAAAAACAATGTGGTATATATTTTTTTATTTTCTGAAGCTTCTGTTTTTTTCATTTTGTATATCTCCCGAATTATCATCACATTATAAGTATAATCAGCGTTATAGTATCAGTAAATATAATTTAAGTTAAATTTAAAGACAGATTTTAAGTGTTGTATGATGACCTTTAAAATTATGTCGGTGAAGTTGCTTGATGTCATAATAACAAAGTTAAATTTTGTTGTTATAATACAAAAATAACTGAAAAATAGAAAGATAAAATGTGTATATAGTATGTGATGTATGATTATATAGATATAAAATGATGTATTATGACGTATATTGAATAGAAAATTAAGTCAAAATTTTGTAAAATTACACAAAAGTCATTGACATAATATAATGACTGCGTTATACTTTTATCAAGGTGGCAGGCATTTTTATGTTATGGGGATAGCATAGCCTGTCTTATATAAGGGTTAATTTATAATAGGGAGGTAATTTAAAATGAGTCAGTATATTAATTTTCCGAAGATGGATATAGTTATCCAGGGCCTTGAAGCAGTTGAAATTCCTAAGATGTATAAAATGACACAGATCTACGATTCAAATAAAATCGACGATCCGGGTGCATACATCAGAAAAATGATGGCTGAATATCAGGGCGTTGATAAGGATTCTTTCAAAGGTAAGAGAATTGCGGTTACAGTAGGAAGCCGAGGTATTCCTTTCCTTCCCGATATGGTTAAGGCTATTCTTGATACACTTAAGGAATGGGGCGCAGAGCCTTTCATCGTACCTTCGATGGGTAGCCACGGTGGTGCTACTGCAGAAGGACAGCTTGAAGTTCTCGAAGGTCTCGGAATAACTGAAGAAACAATGGAAGTTCCTATTATTTCATGTATGGACGTTGTTGTTTGTGGAACTCTTTCAAACGGTGCTCCCGTTTACGTTGATAAGGTTGCCATGGAGGCTGACGGTATCGTTCTCTTTAATAAGGTTAAACCTCATACTGAGTTCAGAGGCCCTCATGAAAGCGGTCTTTTCAAAATGGTTGCTATCGGTCTCGGAAACCACATCGGAGCATCAATGTTCCATTCACTTGGATATATGAACATTCCCAGACTTTTACCTGAGCTTGGTCAGGTATTCCTTGACAATGCTAAATTTGCATTTGGTATCGGCGTTGTTCAGAATGCATATGACGATATATGTACAATCGAAATGTGCGATAAGAGCAATGCTCATGCTCTTGATGCAAAACTTCAGCAGGAAGCTAAGGAGAAAATTCCTAATTTCAAATTTGATAATATCGACCTTCTTATAATTGACGAAATCGGTAAGAATATGTCAGGTTCCGGTATGGATCCCAACGTAGTAGGCAGAAATATGTCCGAAACATTCAGAGGACTTCCCGGACTTCCTACAATCAGATACATATTCGTAAGAGGCATTACTGCAGAATCACATCATTCAGGTGTAGGTATAGCTCTTGCAAACATCACAACAAGAAGATGTCTTAATAGCATTGACTGGGATGCTACTTGGACAAACGTAGTTACAGCAACTGTTCTCGGTTCAGGCGGAAGTATTCCTATGTACAGAGAAAACGATAAGGAAGCTATCGTTACAGCAATCAAATGTTGCTCAGGTATCGACTTTAAGAATGCCCGTATAGTAAGAATCAAGAATACTCTTGAAACAGGTCATATCGAAGTTTCCGCACCTCTTTTCGAAGAGCTTAAGAATCATCCTGAAATTAAATATGTTGAAGGACCTTATGACATGGAATTTGATGATGAAGGCTTTATTGTAGATAGAATTTAATATCTGAAATTTTTAAGCACGGTTAAGGCATTGCAAAAACAATGCCAAAACTGTGCTTTTTTGATTTGTATTAATATTAAATTTGCATTATAATAATGTCATTAAGTCGAAATCTTGTCATGACTATTGTTTCCTAATGCCTTCCGCTGTACAAAAACGATTTTGGCATTAATCTGATAAAAGTTATTTGTTGTTGATAAAAAAGTACAAAACTGTTAATATATATTAGAATTTATCGTAGTATAAGATAATTCATGGAGGAAAACAAATTGGATTATAAAGAGGCTTTAAACTATATAGACAGTCTGAATATACTCGGCTCTAAGCTTGGACTTGAGCGTGTTGAAAATATGCTCGAAAGACTTGGAAAGCCGCAGAATAAATATAAAATAATTCATGTTGCCGGAACAAACGGCAAAGGCTCGGTAAGCTCAATGCTTACGTCAATACTTATTGAGGCAGGCTATAAAACGGCTCTTTATACATCGCCTCATCTTGAACGCTATAACGAGAGATATGTTATAAACGGCAAGGAGATAAGCAATGAAGATTTTGCCCGTTATATGGACATAATTAAAAAATATGCCGACGAGATGGAAAAGGACGGCATAGGCATGCCGACTGTTTTTGAACAGCTTACGGCTATGGCATTTCTTTATTTTGCCGATGAAAAAGTCGATATTGCCGTTATTGAGGTCGGCTTAGGCGGAAGATTTGACGCTACTAATGTAATCGAAGAACCTGTTCTCAGTGTTATTGCTTCTATCAGCCTTGATCATACGGAATTTCTCGGGGATACTGTCGAGAAGATAGCCTTTGAAAAAGGCGGAATTATTAAAAATGACTGCCCGACAGTGCTTTATAATCAGGATAAAAAGGTTTATAATGTAATTAAAAATATTTGTGATGAAAGAAACAGCAGACTTTATTATGATGCTGATGAAGTTATAGATGTAAAGGCCGAAACAATAGACGGAACCGTTGCATCATATAAAAATAAATATTTTGAATTTGATGATGTCAATATTCCGCTTATCGGCGAATATCAGATAAAAAACTGTGCATTGGTGCTTATGGCGGCATATGCACTCAATGAAAGCGGAATTAAACTCGATAATGATACAATAAGAAACGGAATTTCCAAAGCGGTATGGCATGGCAGAATGGAAATCTGCGGAAGAGATCCGCTTGTTGTTATAGACGGAGCACATAATCCCGACGGAATACAGATGCTTGTTAAATCGGCAAACAGATATTTTGCCGGAAAGAGAATAGTTCTTCTTATGGGAGTGCTTTCGGATAAAGAATATGAAAAAATGGCGGAGGAGATAATACCGCTTGCTGATACGGTGATAATAACCGAACCGGACAGCAGTCGTGCGCTTGCCGCCGAAGGACTTAAGAAAATAGCCGAAAAATATTGTGATAACGTATTTAGTTTGGAAAATATAGAAGAAGCCTACGCATTTGCCTATAAAAATACAGGAAAAGACGATGTTCTGCTTTGTACAGGCTCACTTTATCTTATAGGTGTTTTGCGTACGGTTATAATGGGAGGTAACAGATAATGTTCAGCTTTAAAGATGAGCTTAAAAAATATGAGCCTGCCATGTTGATTGAGGATATGGAGGACTCTATTTATTCCGAAGATTTCAGAGATATGTTTGAATTGATGCAGTATATAGCCAATAATAAATCAAAACCGAGAACAAGCAGAGATAAGGAGTAATAAAACGTGAAATGTCCAGTTTGCAGCTACATATTTAAAAGCGGCAATGTTTGTCCCGGCTGTGGTACTGATATAGTGCTTTATAACAAAACCAGAAATATTTCAGACAAGCTTTATAATTCGGGCTTGAAATGTGCGGAAGAAAGAGATTTGACAGGTGCGATTGAATATCTTTCAAGAAGCGTTATGGTTAATAAATTTAATACAAAGGCGAGAAATCTTCTCGGACTTGTGTATTTTGAGAAAGGTCTTGTCGCTAACGCCCTCAGAGAATGGGTTGTCAGCTCAAACCTTGATAAAAAGGACAAAACGGCCTCAGAGTATCTGGAAAAGCTGCAGAAAAATGCCAGAGAACTTGAAAAAATGAATGACGCCATAAGATTATATAATCTTGCGATACAGTATATGAACCAGCATAGCGAGGACCTTGCACTGATACAGCTCAAAAAAGCGGTATCATACAATCCTAAGTTTGTGGACGCATATAACCTTGCGGCACTCTGCAACATGGCCAACGGCAACAACACAGCCGCAGAGCCTTTTGTAAAACGAGTGCTTTATCTTGATAAGAAAAATCCGACCGCTCTCAGATATTTGCAGGAGATAACACCTGGAAGCAAGGTAACTCCGGCGGCAGATTTAAACACAAAGACAGAAGATACTGTCGATGAAATAAAGGCGAGAAGAAAACGCCGTATGTCATATAAAAACCTTGAAAAGGGTATTATCGGAAAGCCGGAAATAATTTCGTTTGCCGGCGGTGTTATATGTACGGCGGCTGTGCTTTTTGCACTTGTTTTTCCGACTATGCTTGAAAATAAAAGCAAGGAAATATATGACCTTAAAACGACTTTGGAGAACTATCAGTCCTATAACGGTGCTGACGGCACTGTCAGCTATGATGAGCTTGTCAGCGAAAATGCCGATCTTAAGTCGGAAGTTGATAAATACAAAAATGCTGTTGCATTGCAGACAAAGATTGGCAATATAAATAAAGCATATGCACTTTTGGCAAATGGTAAAAATAAGGAAGCAGCTCTTCTTATAAAGGATATAGACATAAGCGATTTGTCTGATGAGGACATCGCTATTTATGACACAGTAAGAGAGAGTACTTTTGCGTCAGCAGCAGAGGATTTGTTCAGCGAAGGAAAAATGTATTATCTTGCAGGAAATTATGAAAATGCAAAGACAACACTTAACGAATGTCTTGACCTTATAACAGACGAAAGCTATACAGGTGAGGTGCTCTATTATCTCGGAAAGACCTCCGAAGGATTGGGAGAAACCGCAACCGCAATTTCGTATTATGAAAAGGTGCTCAGCGATTATCCTAATTCGGCACAGGCAGTCAACGCGCAGAATTCGCTCGATAATTTAAGAAGCGGTACAGGCACGCAAGATCCTTCAAAGACGTCTTCGCAAACATCAAACGAAGATAATCAGCAGTAATATTGAAGGTGAAACAAATGAATAAATCGGATAAACCGAGTATGTACAGAAAAAGATATATACCCGATGAAATAAAATCCCTTGAAAAAGATGAAATTTTGTATATGTCTGATGATGTTATCGTAACAAAATGGGATACCTTCAGACCTAAGAAGAATTTTTCTAATGGTATATCATGTACATTTGTCAATAAAGGCTTTAAAATAAGCAAATTTATGGATAACAATGGAAAGCTTGTGTATTACTACTGCGATATAATACACAGTGATTATTACAAAGATGAAAACAAGTGGATTTTTACAGATCTGCTTGCCGATGTAAAAATATATCCGGACGGAAGAACTGAGATTGTCGACCTTGATGAGGTATCGGAGGCGCTCAAAAGCGGAATTATAAGCACCGAAACGGTTTGTGAGCTTATGGAAAATCTTAATAGCCTTCTCGGACTTATATACAGCGGCGAATGGCGTAAAATGACAGAAAGATTTTTTGTGTAATATTTTTGAAGGAAAGGTTTTTATGGCAGGCGAGCACAACGGACACAGAAGCAGAATGAGAAGAAAATATATAGAGCATGGTGCTGAAAGCTTTGAAAACCATGAACTTATTGAAATGCTTTTGTATTATGCTTATCCGAGAGTTGACACAAATCTGATGGCACACAGGGTTCTGGACGAATTCGGCGGTTCGCTTACGGCACTGACCTCGGAAAGACCGGACAAGATAGCCGAAATATGCGGTATAAGTGAAAATGCCGCTGTTCTTCTCAGCCTTGTCGGAGAGATAAACAGCCGAATGGCGTTTGAAAAATGGAGCGCAAAGGTTGTGCTGGATAAGCCGCATATAGCCGGAGAATATGCAAGGTCACTGCTTGATAATTCGCCTGTTGAACAGCTTTATGTTATCTGCTTAAACAGTACACTGGCTGTTATAAAGACGGTGTGTATAGCTGAAGGTCTTGCAGATGCGGCTTTTGTAGATATAAGAAAGGTTGTGTCAACGGCACTGAAATACAATGCATCCGGAATTATATTGGCACACAATCATCCGGGAGGAAGCTTAAAACCATCATTCAATGATATAAAGTTTACAGGTGAGTGTCTAAGGGCACTTAATGCAATAAAAATTGAATTAAATGATCATATTATAGTTGCAAACGGAGAATATCTCAGCTTTTCCGGAGAACATATTCTTCGTAAAAAAGGAGAAGATGACAATGAGTAATTCAAAAAAATTAGTCAGACCGCTTGAAGGAAGAAAGGTTTCAGGAGTATGCCTTGCATTTGCGGAATACTTCGGAATGGATGTTACACTGGTCAGAATTATATGGGCACTGTTTACGCTTTTTATGGTGGGAATAGGAGTTATTCTTTACATTGCCTGTATATTTATAATACCTCAGGAAGATGACGGTATTATCGACGGTGAATACAAAGAAAAACAGTAAATAATTAACGATCAGCCTCTTTAAACCGTATTTTAAAGAGGCTTTCGTTTCTGTAAAAATATTTTGATGAGGTAAAAATACATGACTAAAAAGGATATACTTGAGCTGAAACGCAGAATGAAAAAAGAGGCGTGTACATTCACAAAGCTTTGTGGCTGTTATGTAGACGGAAATAAAAATATTATTTTGAAAATAAACGAAACATTTCTCAACCTTAAGGATGAGGAATTTTTTAAATATCTCGATATTGCAAAAAAGGCACTTTCGGGAACAATCGGCAACAATCTTTTGGAGCTTGAGTTTGCACCTGTCGGAGAAGGCGAGGACAGCATGCAAAGCTTTCTGCTTGGAATACGTGACAGTAAGCTTAAAAATGAGGCACTTCTCGACCGACTTTATGAAAAGATAATCGAAAAATATGACTATACGGGAAATTATCTTATACTGCTTTTCCATGACGCTTATGATGTTGTTATAAAAACAAGCGATAACAACAAGCTTGATGAGTCGGAAGAGGTATATGATTATGTCCTTTGTGCCGTATGCCCTGTTGAGCTTTCCAAAGCGGCTCTCGGTTATCGTGAGGACGAAAACAGAATCGGTGCAAGAATGAGAGATTGGGTTGTAGGTATGCCGGAAGTGGGATTTTTATATCCTGCTTTTACAGACAGAAGTACGGATATTCATGCGGTTATGTATTATACAAAGGACGCAAAAGAAACTCATACCGAATTTATGGAGGAAATACTCGGCTGTAAATCAAGAAGAAGCGGTACGGAGGAAAAAGAAACCTTTAAATCGGTTATTGAAAATGTTATCGGCGATGATGAACAGAGCAATGAAGTGTTCATAAAGCTCCAGAAAAATCTCAACTATATGATTGAGGAGGAAGAGGCACTCAATTACGGTTCAAAAGAGCCGCTTATGCTTACAAATTCATCGGTTAAGGAACTTATGGAGGATACGGATATTTCCGACGAAATAAAGGGCAAGATAGAAAAAGCCTATGATGAAACCTTCGGAGAAGAGCCGCCGGAGGCAAAAAATCTCCTTGATAAAAAGGCACTTGAGCAGAGTGCAAAAAGAGATAGAACAGTAGAGCTTGAAAAACAGGTAAATGTGCTTAAACAGCAGCTTGAAAACAAAAAGTCGGCTGATGATGAACCTCCTTTTGACACAGATGAAACACCGTTTGATGCTGATGAACCGCTTGATGTAAATTTTGCTTCTGCCGATATATCTCTTAATGTTTCTCAGTCAAAGCTTACAGAGATAAAGACGGAAATAATAGACGGAAAGAAGTGCATAGTTATTCCTGTCGAGGAAGGCGAAAGTACATCAATTAACGGAGTGAATACAGTTATATAATAATACATAGTTATTTGCGTATAAAATTAAGCTGTTGTATATGGTGTTTGGAAAATTTTTCGATAAAATATTAATTTAACTAATATTTGTTAGACATTTGTTGACATATGAATGCTATAATGAGCTCAGTTGCAGAAACAAAGAGCATAAAGCCATTCATATTGGTTTTATGTGTATCCGAAATCAATAGAAGCTGTATATAGTGGATATATGAAGCGGTTTTTTTGATCGGGGGATAAAAGAAAACCGGTTCTATTAATGCTTTTAATTGATACTGCCTTTCGGATACTTTTATATAGCTCTTTATTGTGTGACAAAATGAAGATTAACAGTTATAAATTTTCTGTATCGTTTAAATGAGTGAGCGGATTGATACATAATTTATAATTATCTGGGGAAATGTTTTGTGCCTTGATATTGAACGGATTAAATAAAAATTATGCTGTGTGACAAAATAATATGATTGGCAGTATCATGTTATTTTTTGTGGATTGTTTTAAATAATGAATGCCCTGTTTTTCGGAAAACAGGGCATTCAAATTATATGAATTTTTCATATTTGTTTACAAGCATTCCGGTTGTGTATTCTGCCCATGAATACGGCATCATATATTCGCCGGTAAAGGAATTTATTGCTGCAACATCTCCGGCAAGTGCCATATAATAATCACAGTCAAAAAGCGTTGTGTTTACTGCAAGAGAATCTCTTGATTTTACTATTATTTTATCTGCATTTACCTGTTTAAGTGATTTTATCATGTCAGCGCGTATTACCGAAAACTGCTTTTGTCTTGATCGGTCATAAATACCGTCGTCCCACAATATTGCCGCAACTTCGGCGGCAGAACAGCTTGCACCTCTCCGGTCAACGAGATATGCAAGAAGCTCTTTTGATTTTGAACGCAAAAACTGTATAGGCTTTTTATTGCAGAAAATCTCAAAGCTGCTAAAGCACTGTATGCTTATCTCTCTTTCGGGCTGTAAGCGTTTCAGAGGATGTCTGAGATTGTTAAGTTCATCCAGTATTTTCTCTTTTGTTGCCGGTTTAAGCACATAACCGCTTGGTCTTTGTTCAAGAGCGTCGAGTGCATACTGAGAAAAGCCTGTGATAAATACGATGTTTACATTCGGACATAGCTTTTTTAATACTTTTGAAAGCTCCAATCCGGACATACCCGGCATTTCTATATCAAGAAAAGCAACATCAGGTTCGAAATTATTATTTTTGATACAATCAAGTATTTTATTTATACAGGAGAAGCTTCGTATTTCTGCTTCGGGAACAGCTTCGATTATTGAGTTTACTAATATATTCAGAGCCGGTAATTCATTATCGGCGGCAAGAATTTTCATTGCTATCATCCTTTCGGAATTATTATTGTTGTTGTAGTGCCTATGCCGAGAACACTTTCAGTCAATAATGTCCCATTGCACATATCTTCAATACATTGTTTAACATGTTCAATGCTTTTGTTAGAAGCCTTTGTGGCTTCATGGTTAAGAACGGAAATGTCAAAGCCGACACCGTTATCCTTTACAACAATAACTATATGATTGTTTATTTCTGATACACTTATGTAGACAGTTCCGCCTGTTCCTTTTTTCATTATCCCGTGTTTTACGGAATTTTCCACGATGGACTGTATAGAAAGTATCGGAACCGAAAAATTATAAGTCCGTATATCATATTCTATATTAAGTTTATTTCCAAAACGAGTTTTTTCAAGACTGAAATAGTTTAATATTTGTTCAAATTCACGCTTAAACGGAATTAAGGTAGTTTTGTTAAGTGCCTGAAGATTTATGCTGAGAAATTCTGAAATTTCTATTATTGTTTTTTCTGCTGCCGGTATCTTGCCATGACACATGGATTGTATGGCTGTAAGTACATTAAAAAGAAAATGTGGTCTTAGCTGATGTATGAGTATTTCAAATTCCGTGTGGTTTGAATTTACCGGCATTCTGGGAGGTTTTGTATGTACAAACATATATAGTATTATCATCGATAATGTGGCAGAAGGATAAAAGATATCATCACTGATTATGCCAAACGCCGATAATACTGCCGGAATTTGAAGAACAGTAGAAGCAATGGCGGCTATCAGTTCCTTAGTGCTTAATATGTTTTTTGAAAACATAATCATATAAAAAATCGACAGTAAAATTATAAACAAAGCGGCAATAATCAGTGGATTAAATACCAATATAAGTGATTTTGCCGAGCAAAGTATATTTATAATTGAGCAGACAACTATAAGAAAAACACAAGAATAAAATAGGGTCATTACTTTTTTCGGCTCATATTCGTTTATTGCATAGAAATAATTGAATGTAAACAGAAGCATTACAAATAAGAAACAAATTCTAAAGCACGAAAATAAAAAATTATTATGAAATACACTTACATCAAAAAACGTAAATGCAAGCATTTCCGTAATAACCAGAACAAGCATTGGGTATTTGATTTTTGAAGAACGGCGGTCGTAAAAAACAGAATGAATTAATAAAACCGCCAGAATAAGAAGTGAAAAAATGTATGTAGTAACCATGATGTGTCCCTCTGTGATGTTATATTATATATCAATATTTTATCATAATTTACAATACTTGTAAATATATAATATTAAAACAGACAAAAGGATTTTTTAAATATACAATATCGACATTTATATAATAACAGATTTTCATATAAATTCGTCTATTTTATGCTGTTTATAGTTTGTTCATAATTTATTAACAAAAAAACTATTGACTAAACTGCATTGAGGAAATATACTTTGATTATCAAACTTTGATTATCAAAGTATTTTTGAACCGAGGTATTGAAATGGAAAAATCATACGAAATTATTAATAGGCTTTTGGTTGAAACCTTTAATGACATTCTTACCATTGAGGAAAAATCTCTCAGGGAAGGTGCATTTAATAATGTTTCCATTACAGAGGTTCATACTGTTGAAGCAGTAGGTCTTCATACGAAAAAAACAATGAGCGAGGTTGCAAGAGAACTTAATATCACTGTAGGAACTCTTACTGTTGCTATAAATAACCTTGTTAAAAAAGGCTTTGTCGAAAGAGAGCGTTCCGAAAGCGATAAAAGAGTTGTATATGTAAAGCTTAGTAAGCAGGGAAGAGTTCTGTTCCGTATACATGAAAAATTCCACAGCGATCTTGTTGAGGCATCGATAAGCGGCTTGAACGAGGAAGAGGAAAATGTACTGGTCAGTGCTCTTTTCAAACTCGATTATTTCTTAAAGGAAAAATATAATATTGATAAAGGAGCAAAATAATGTATTTTTCTAAAATAAAGGCAACAGGCTCATGTATACCGCTCAGAACGGTTACAAATGACGAGCTTGCAAATATAGTTGAAACCGATGATGAATGGATAAAATCAAGAACGGGAATATGCCAAAGGCATGTATCCATAGGTGAGGATACATCGGATCTGGCAACAGGAACGGCAAAAATGATATTAGAGAAAGGAAATATAAATCCGGAGGATATAGAACTTATTGTTGTGGCAACAATATCTCCGGATTACAATGTTCCTTCTGTGTCCTGTATAGTACAGAAAAATATCGGTGCTGTAAATGCAATGGCATTTGATATAAGTGCCGCCTGTTCGGGCTTTGTGTTCGGAATGTCGATTGCAGATAAGTTTATAAAAACCGGAGCATTTAAAAATGCCCTTGTTATAGGCTCGGAGGTGCTTTCAAAGCATGTGAACTGGGCAGACCGAAGCACCTGTGTGCTTTTCGGTGATGGCAGCGGCGGTGCTTTTATAGAAAGAAGCGAAAAGCCGGGAGTAATTGCAGAGGATGTAATGAGTGACGGAGCAAAGGGCTTTGCCCTTACCGATGCAAGATGTACACCTTCCAATGTGTTTAATGATGTAAAAAAAGTCGAAAGTGTGGAAGATATAAAAATCCGCATGGACGGCAAAGAAATATTTGATTTTGCCACAAGAAGAATTCCAAAGAGCATTAAAAAGCTTATGGAGGAAAACAATATTACGGCTGATGATATTAAATATATTGTGCCGCATCAGGCAAATGAAAGAATTGTAAAATTCATAGCAAAAAAACTGAAAATGCCTGTTGAAAAGTTTTATCTTAATATTTATGAATACGGTAATACGTCTTCAGCAAGCATACCGATAGCTTTAAACGAAATGTTCGAAAAAAACCTTCTTGAGGAAGGAGATAAAATAATTATTTCCGGCTTCGGAGGCGGCCTTACATGGGGCAGTATGCTAATTGAAATCTGATAAAATCAGTAGATAACTATTGATTAATATAAAAACTAAAAAATAATATTGAATTTACGGAGGAATTTAAAATGGTATTCGAAAAAATCAGAGACATTATTGCAGATCAGTTAGGTGTTGAGGCAGACAAAATTACACTTGAAACAAAGGTTAAAGACGATCTTAATGCAGATTCACTTGACCTTTTCCAGATCATCAGCGAAATCGAAGATGAATTTGATGTTAAGGTTGAGGATGCAACAGCAATCGTTACAGTTGCAGACGCAGTTAAATTCGTAGAAGAAAACAAATAATTTTTTAAGGTGGAATAAGTTATGTATGCAGACATCTGCAAGGTTCTTGGAATTAAATATCCTATAATACAGGGAGCAATGGCATGGATTTCCGATGCCGACCTTGTGGCTGCGGTTTCAAATGCAGGCGGACTCGGCGTTCTTGCGACAGGACACCTTGACGGAGAAGGCTGTAGACAGGAAATACGCAGACTTAAAGGAATGACAGACAAGCCTTATGCTGTCAACGTAATGCTTTTATCGCCGTTCGTTGAACAGATAGTTGAGGTTATCTGCGAGGAAAAAGTACCTATTGTAACAACAGGTGCAGGAAGCCCCGGAAAATATATGAAAAAGTTCAAAGAGGCAGGAGTTAAGGTTATTCCCGTTGTTCCGTCGGTTGCCATGGCAAAAATGATGGTTAAGGACGGAGTAGACGCTCTTATTGCCGAAGGAACAGAATCCGGCGGACATGTCGGAAAGACAACAACAATGGCACTTGTGCCTCAGGTTGTTGACGCTGTTGATGTTCCTGTTATTGCGGCAGGAGGAATTGCCGACGGCAGAGGAATTGCGGCAGCTTATATGCTCGGTGCATCGGGAGTACAGATCGGAACAAGATTTCTTGTTGCAAAGGAATGTAATGTACATCCCAACTATAAGGCGAAAATTATTAAGGCTAAAGATATTGATACAACAACGACAGGAAACTCCACAGGACACCCTGTTCGTGTAATCAAAAACAAAATGGCAAGAGCTTATGAGGCTCTCGAAAAGAAAAATGCGTCTGCCGAAGAGCTTGAAGAGCTTGGCAGAGGAGCATTGAAGAAAGCCGTTGTGAACGGCGATGTTGATAACGGTTCCGTTATGTCGGGACAGATTGCGGGCCTTGTAAAGAAGGAACAGACCTGTAAGGAAATAATTGAAGAAATGTATGGCGAATTTATTCAGATAATGAAAAATACAGCCGAATTATACAGTAAATAATAGACGAAAGATATATGGGGTGATTAATCACCCCATATATATAATCAGAGAGGTTAGCTTTATGAAAACGGCTTTTTTATTCAGCGGTCAGGGTGACCAGACTGTCGGAATGGGCAAGGATTTTTACGAAAATTTTGAATGTGCTGAAAAGGTATTTAATGAGGCAGATGAGGCTCTTGGATTTTCCATAAGAGATATTGCCTTTAATAATAAAGAAGAACTTGATAAAACAGAAAATACTCAGCCGGCTATACTCACAATGAGCATTGCGGCGTTAAGAATATTAGAGGAAAAGGGAATAAAGGCGGATTATGTGGCAGGCTTAAGCCTTGGAGAATATTCCGCGCTTGTTGCAAGCGGTGTTTTTGATTTTAAAGAAGCGGTTCAGCTTGTTACAAAAAGAGGAAAATTTATGGCAGAGGCTGTTCCCAACGGAGTAGGCGGCATGTGTGCAATACTCGGACTTGAGGACAGTGAGGTTGAAGCGGCTTGTGAAGAAGCGTCCTCAATAGGCTGTGTTTCTGCGGTAAATTACAATGCACCGGGACAGCTTGTTATTTCCGGTGAGAATGCGGCTGTTGACAAGGCGGTGGAAATCTGTAAGGAAAAAGGTGCCAAAATGACGGTTAAGCTTACCGTGAGCGGCCCTTTCCATACCAAGCTGCTTAAACCGGCAAGCGATAAGCTTGGTGTTGAGCTTGCAAAAATGCAGGTAAACGAAATGAACATTCCCGTTGTAAGCAACGTGACAGGAAAGATTATAGAAAACAAAGAGGATATTGTACCACTTCTTACAAAACAGGTTATGAATCCGGTTAAATGGAAGCAGAGCATTGAGCTTCTCGGAGAGCTCGGAGTAGATACATTTATCGAAATCGGGCCGGGAAGATCGCTCAGCGGATTTGTAAAAAGAATACTTAAGAATGTAACAATAATAAACGTTAAGGATATGAAATCACTTGAAAATGCACTTAAAAAGCTTGAAAAGTGATGGATCGGAGGAAAAATGCTTAAAGGAAAAACCGCTGTCATAACAGGAGCCGCAAAGGGCATAGGCAGAGCAACGGCAATAAGATTTGCAAAGGAAGGCTGTAATATAGTTCTCAATTATAGAAGTAATGTTAGCGATGAGCTTATTGCGGAAATAGAAGGCTATGGTGTTGAATGTATGCCGTTTAAAGCCGATGTAAGTAAGTTTGACGAAGCGGAAATGCTTATAAAAGAGGCTAAGAAAAAATTCGGCAGTGTTGATGTTCTTGTGAATAATGCCGGAATTACAAGAGATATGCTCATTATGAGAATGAGCGAGGATGAGTTTGACAGTGTTATTTCAACAAACCTTAAGGGTGCTTTTAACACTATAAGATTTGCGTCAAATATAATGCTTAAGCAGAGAGCCGGAGCAATAATAAATATGTCATCTGTTGTTGGTCTTATCGGAAATGCCGGACAGGCAAACTATGCCGCATCAAAAGCCGGAATTATCGGTCTTACAAAAGCAACGGCAAAGGAGCTTGCCACAAGAGGAGTTACCTGCAATGCTATTGCACCCGGTTTTATCGAAACAGATATGACAGAGGTTTTAAGTGATGAGGTTAAAAACCAGATGCTTGCTTCGATACCGCTTAAACGCTTCGGCAATGCCGATGAGGTTGCCGAGGTTTGTGTATTTCTTGCCAAAAACCGCTATATAACCGGACAGGTTATAAATGTAGACGGCGGCATGGTAATGAACTAAGGAGGAAATTATGTCCAGAAGATGTGTAATAACAGGTATGGGTGCCGTTACTCCGGTAGGAAATGATGTGGACAGCTTTTGGGAAAGCATTAAAAACGGAGTATGCGGAATTGATTTTATAAAGCAGTTTGATACAACGGATTTTGCCGTTAAAATTGCCGGCGAAATAAAGGATCTCGATATAGAAAAATATATGCACAAGAAAGAGCTTAAGAGAAACGACCTGTTTTCTATATTTGCTCTTGTTGCTGCCGCACAGGCATATGAAATGAGCGGACTTACCGATGAAACAGTCGGAGATCCAATGAAATTCGGATGTGTTGTAGGTTCGGGAGTCGGCGGACTTCAGACATTACAGGATCAGATAGGCAGAATGAACGAAAAAGGTCCGGACAGAATAAGCCCGTTGTTCATTCCTATGCTTATCGGAAATATGGCGGCAGGAAACATTGCAATTAAATACGGTGCAAAGGGCGTATGCCAGTCGATAGTTACTGCCTGTGCAACAGGAACAAGCAGTATCGGCGAAGCTTTCAGAGCAATCAAGCATGGTTATCTTGATGTAGCCTTTGCCGGCGGTGCGGAGCACGCAATAACAAGAGCCGGTGTTGCCGGATTTACAAGCCTTACAGCACTTTCAAAGAGCGAAGATCCTAAGGACGCTTCAAAGCCATTTGACAAAAACAGAGGCGGCTTTGTAATGGGTGACGGTGCCGGAGTTCTTATTCTCGAAGAGCTTGAGCACGCACTTGCAAGAGGTGCAAAAATATACGGTGAGGTTGTTGGATACGGTGCAACCTGCGATGCTTACCATATAACATCACCTTGTCCCGACGGAGAAGGTGCGGCAAACGCAATGACAATGGCAATGGAAGAAGCAGGTATCAAGCCCGAACAGGTTGGTTATATTAATGCACACGGAACGGGTACACATGCCAATGATGTTGCCGAAACACTTGCTATCATAAAGGCTATGGGCGATGCGGCATATAAAATTCCTGTAAGCTCAACAAAATCCATGACAGGACATCTTCTCGGCGCAACCGGAGCCGTTGAAGCGATAGCATGTATAAAAGCAATGGAAAATAGCTTTGTTCCGCCTACGATTGGCTATACAGAGCCCGATCCGGAATGCAATCTTGATTATGTTCCCAATGTCGGCAGAGAGGCAGAGATAGAATATTCTCTTTCCAACTCACTCGGCTTCGGCGGACATAATGCGGTTTTATGCCTTAAAAAATGGGAGGACAGATAAAAATGAACTTCAATGAAATCAAGGAATTAATCGGAATTGTAAATGACTCCGAGCTTAAATATTTTCAGCTTAATACAGGTGACGTAAATATCTCCATGAGCAAAAGCGATAATATTCAGCTGGGCGAAAATAAACAGATTTCTTCTGCTCCTATTCAGTATGAGGAAACAGTTAAACCGGTTCAGGCAAAGGAAGAAAGTGAGCCTGTTTCCGAAACAAAGACAGAGAAAAAGGAAGGCAATATAATAAAATCTCCTATTGTCGGAACATTTTACGAAAGCCTTAAGCCGGGTTCACCTGCCTTTAAGAAAAAAGGTGACACGGTCAAAAAAGGCGAGGTTGTCTGCATAATTGAAGCAATGAAAATAATGAATGAGATAACAAGTGAGTTTGACGGTATTGTTGATGAAATTCTTGTTTCCAACGAGCAGATAGTCGAATTCGGACAGCCTCTTTTCAGAATTGTATAAGGAGAACAAAATGCTTGATATAAATGAAATTATGAAAATAATACCTCATAGACCTCCGTTTTTGCTTATCGATAGAGTTGAGGAGATTGTTGAAGGTGAAAAGATAGTTGCAATCAAGAATGTAACAATGAATGAGCCGTTTTTTGTGGGACATTATCCCGGTGAGCCCGTAATGCCCGGTGTGCTTATTGTTGAGGCTATGGCACAGGCCGGAGCGGTTGCAATACTCAGTATGGACGAGTTCAAGGGAAAAACACCTTATTTCGGAGCTATTGATAAGGCTAAATTCAGAAAAAAGGTTGTTCCCGGAGATACACTCAGACTTGAGGTAACTTTTACAAAGCTTAGAGGAAATGCCGGAATAGGCGCAGGAGTTGCTTATGTGGACGGCAAAAAGGTTGCAGAGGCAACGCTTACATTCATGATAGGCTGACAGCAAGGTTTAATACGGTTTACTTATAAACCGTAAATCATACTATTCGAGGTAATACGATGTTTAATAAGGTACTTATTGCTAACCGTGGAGAAATTGCGGTTAGAATCATCAGAGCGTGCAGAGAACTTGGTATTGCCACTGTTGCGGTTTTTTCGGAGCCGGACAGAGAGGCTTTACATACTCAGCTTGCCGATGAAGCAGTGTGCATTGGGCCGGCAAAGGCTCAGGACAGCTACCTCAATATGCAGAATATAATAAGTGCGGCGGTGCTTACAAATGCACAGGCAATTCATCCCGGCTTTGGATTTCTTTCGGAAAACAGCATTTTTGCCGAGATGTGCGAGGAATGTAATATAAAATTTATTGGGCCTGATGCAAAGACCATTGATGAAATGGGAAACAAATCCCATGCAAGAGATCTTATGATAAAGGCAGGAGTAAATGTTATTCCCGGAAGCGATGGAACGGTCGAAAGCATAGAGGCGGCTTATGAGCTTGCCGACAAGCTTGGTTATCCGGTAATGATAAAGGCGTCAGCCGGCGGAGGCGGAAAGGGCATAAGAATAGCACACTCAAAGGAAGAACTTAAGAATGCCTATGAAAGTGCAAAGCTTGAAACAAGTCTTGCCTTCGGTGATGATGAAATATACATGGAAAAGGTTATTGTCAATGCAAGACATATTGAAATACAGATACTCGGTGATGATTTCGGCAATGTAATACATCTCGGAGAAAGGGATTGTTCAATACAGAGAAGAAACCAGAAGGTGCTTGAGGAGGCTCCTTCGCCCAAGCTTGATGATAAAACAAGAAAGGCAATGGGCGAGGCTGCTGTAAGAGCGGCAAAGGCTGTCGGTTATAAGGGCGCCGGAACGATAGAATTTCTTTATGACAAGGATGGCAATTTCTATTTTATGGAGATGAACACAAGAGTTCAGGTTGAACATCCCGTAACCGAAATGGTAACGGGTATAGACATTGTTAAGGAACAGCTTAACATTGCATCGGGCAATCCGTTGAGCTACAAACAGGAGGATGTAAAAATAACAGGACATGCCATTGAATGTCGTATCAATGCGGAAAATCCTGAAAAGAATTTTGCACCCTCTCCGGGAACAATAGATTTTCTTCTCATTCCAGGTGGCGGAATTGGCGTAAGAGTTGACAGTGCAGTTTATGAGGGATGTGATATACTTCCGTTTTATGATTCCATGATAGCCAAGGTAATTACATGCGGTAAGGACAGAAACGAAGCTATTGCAAAGATGAGGAGAGCACTTTATGAGTTTGTTATAAAGGGAGTAGATACAAATATTGAGTTCCAGGAAAGTATTCTAAATAATCCGAGTTATATAGCAGGAGAATTTGACACATCATTTATCGAAAAGGAAATTCTGGGATAATCGGAGGATGATATTATGAACCTTTTTAAAAAGAAAAAAAATTACATAAATATTGTCCGCTCGCAGGAAGATGAATTTAAGGAGCTGCCTAAAATTCCGGACGGAACATGGGTGAAATGCAGTCATTGCGGAAAGACCATATATCAGAAGGAGCTTACTGAATACAAAATCTGTCCGGAATGCGGAGGCCATTTCAGAATAGGCGCAATGGATAGAATAGCCATTACCTGTGACGAAAACAGCTTTGAGGAATTCAATGCCGGGCTTACATCGCTCAATCCCATAGACTTTCCGAAATATGATGAAATAATAAAAAACGCACAGGAAAGAAGTGGGCTTAAAGAGGGTGTTGTTACGGGAAAATGCCGTATAGAAGGCATAGAAACGATACTCTGTGTTATGGACAGCAACTTTATGATGGGCAGTATGGGCTCGGTTGTAGGTGAAAAAATAACAAGAGCCTTTGAAAAAGCAACGGAGGAAAAGCTCCCTATCATAGTGTTTACAACCTCCGGTGGTGCAAGAATGCAGGAAGGAATTATATCGCTTATGCAGATGGCAAAAATAAGTGCCGCTGTAAGACGACATTCGGACAAGGGCCTTCTCTATATAACTGTGCTTACAGATCCCACAACAGGCGGAGTAACCGCAAGCTTTGCAATGCTCGGCGACATAATACTTTCCGAGCCGGGAGCAACAATAGGCTTTGCCGGAAAGCGTGTTATTGAACAGACAATAAGACAGGAGCTTCCAGAAGGCTTCCAGACGGCAGAATTTCAGCTTAAGCATGGCTTTGTTGATAAAATCGTCAAGAGAAAATATCTCAAAATGGTTCTTGCAAAGCTGTTAAGACTGCATGGATATAAGGAGGTGTGACAATGAGCGAGGCATATAAAAAGGTTGAAACGGCACGTCTTGTCACAAGACCGAGAGCATCGGAATTTATAAAAAATATATTTGACGATTTTATTAAACTCCACGGCGACAGATATTTCGCCGATGACAAAGCTATAATCGGCGGCATTGCCACATTAAACGGTATGCCTGTAACGGTAATCGGTGTTGAAAAAGGTCATACCTTGGAAGAAAATATAAAGCGAAATTTCGGCTCTCCTAATCCGGAAGGCTATCGCAAGGCGTTAAGGCTTATGAAACAGGCTGAAAAATTCCATAGACCTATCATAACTCTTGTAAATACGCCGGGAGCGTACTGTGGCATAGGTGCGGAAGAAAGAGGCGAAGGAGAAGCCATAGCAAGAAACCTGTTTGAAATGGCGGAGCTTAAAACGCCCATAATCAGTATATTTATCGGCGAAGGCGGCAGTGGAGGTGCATTGGCACTTGCTGTCGGAGACGAAGTCTGGATGCTTGAAAACGGTATGTATGCGGTGCTTTCTCCTGAGGGGTTTGCAAGTATTCTCTGGAAGGATTCTTCAAGAGCGGCAGAGGCTTGCGATTTATTAAAGCTCACGCCGGAGGATCTTTACAGACTGGGCGTTATTGAAAAAATAATACCTGAGGCATCAAACGGTATAGCAAACAATCTTCAGTTTACAACGGAGATTATGAAAAAAGAGCTTATTAAAAAACTTAATGAGTTAAATAAGCTTGATATGGATACACTTCTTGAAAACAGATACAACAGATTCAGAAAATTCGGTGAATTCAGCGAATGATTTTTAAGTCAGTCATTAGAAATAATGGCTGATTTTTTATGCAATAAATTATTGACAACAAATGAATGTATGTTTACGATATCTGTAATATTATGAAATATCGAGGTGTAAAATATGAAAAAAATATTGCTTATCGGTACCGGCGGAACTATTGCCTGCAAAAGAAGCGACGAAGGTCTTAAGCCTGTAATCACTTCTGAGGAAATAGCCTCGTATGTTCCCGATGTTAATAGCTTTTGCAATATAGACAGCGTTCAGATAATGAATATAGACAGCACAAATATGCAACCAAAGCACTGGCTGAAAATGGCGGAAACAATTGAGAAAAATTATGATAAATATGACGGTTTTGTTATATGTCATGGAACCGACACAATGGCATATACAGCAGCGGCACTGTCTTATCTCATACAGAATTCATCAAAGCCAATCGTCATTACAGGCGCTCAAAAGCCCATAGACATGGAAAATACCGATGCAAGGATAAATCTTACAGACAGCTTAAGATATGCGTCAAGCGACCGCTCAAGCAATGTAAATATTGTTTTTGACGGAAAGGTAATAGCAGGAACAAGAGGAAAAAAGGTCAGAACAAAGAGCTACAACGCTTTTTCAAGCATAAATTTTCCCTATATGGCAACTATTCAGGAGCATAAAATTCTTTATTATATAAGAGATGAAAGCGAAAATATACCCGTTGAATTCAGTCATTCACTGGATACAAATGTGGCTCTGCTCAAGCTTATTCCGGCTACGGATGCGTCGCTGCTGGATTATATGGCAGAGCATTATGATGCGGTCATAATAGAATCATTTGGCGTTGGAGGACTGCCAAGCTATGAAAACAGCGATTTTTATAATGCCGTAAGCCATTGGACGGATATGGGAAAAACCGTTGTTGTTGCAACACAGGTAACAAATGAAGGCAGTAACATGACGGTCTATGAGGTCGGAAGAAATATCAAAAAGGAATTTGGACTTCTTGAAACCTATGACATGACGCTTGAGGCTGCAGTAACAAAAATGATGTGGATATTGGGAAGGACCAAAAATCCAAAGGAGATAAAAGAGCTTTTTTATAAAACAGTAAATAAGGACATTCTCTGGAAACAACAGTAAATGTTTACGAAATAAATACTTTTGTGTTTTACATATAGACATATTTAGGCTTTTATGCAGACAAATGATCAAAAATTTTACGAAGGTACAAATGAAAGTGCGGTTCTTCTTATTCACGGAATTACATCTGGAGCGGCACAGATGATACCTATGGCAAAATTTTTAAATGACTACGGATATTCGGTCTGGAGTGTAAACCTTGCCGGACACGGTACATATAGAGGATTTGCTGCATACAACCTGCGATGATATGATAAGAAAGGCTGAAATGATTATCAGTATCTCAAAAAGCATTATGATAAGGTTTTTGTCGGCGGACTTTCGACAGGCGGCTGCCTTTCGCTTTATCTTGCCGCAAAACACCCGGAGATTGCCGGAATTATTCCCGTATCGTCACCGCTCAGACTTTGTGAAGGAACATTTATGACGGCGGAATATCCCGAAGACCAGATTTATTTCCATAGACCTATGGACGGAAAAGTCTGTTTATTCAAGCAGTATCATATACATTATGAGGATATAGCCGTAAATATATTTAAGGAACTTGAAAAACTTATGGCTATCATAAGAGAGGACGGCTTTATGACACAGGTAAAATGCCCGGCGATAATAATACAGGCTAAGAATGACGCAGTTGTCGATCCGGATAGTGCACAGAAGATATATGACAGCATTTCCTCGGAAATAAAGGAGCTTTACAGACCGGAAACAGGCGGACACAGCATAGTTCTGGAAGAGGAAAGACATGAAGCTTTCAGGCGTGTGGCAATGTTCCTTGAGGCACTCAAATAAAAAATATTAAAAAAATTTGTAAAATATTATTGACAAAGGTAAATCCAAGTGTTAGTATATAACAAAATTATTCAGGAAGGAGAAAGAACAATATGTCAGCAGCTTGTTTCATTATCTGCATACTATCAATTATTAGCATTATTTGCTCACTAATTATTGTCATTAGAAGCATTAGTGCTATGTGTCGTGCAGAAAAAACAGTTGATGATAATGTTCTTGATTGCCATGTATCTTACGCATGTTTATGTGATTGATACATAGAAAATTCCGGCAGAAGGATAATTTCAAAATTTGTTTTTTTCGGACTTACGGCGTATAGCTGTAAGTCCTTTTTTCATGCAGGCGAAAAAAGAAAGAAGAAAAAGAAAAAATTCAGAGGGTATTAACGAGAGGAGAAAAAATCATGGAAATAAGAATCGAGAAAACACAGACACCTAAAACTAAACCCGGTAAGGGAGCAGACCTTCCCTTCGGACATATATTTACAGACCACATGTTCATCATGGATTATGATGACGGACAGGGCTGGCATGACGCAAGAATTGTTCCTTTCGGACCCATTCTCATGCATCCCGGTTCAACAATCCTTCACTACGGTGCAGGTGCTTTCGAAGGCTTAAAGGCATACAGAAAGGCAGACGGTACATGTCAGCTTTTCAGACCGAGCGAAAATGCAAAACGTATGGAAAAATCAGTTGACAGACTTTGTCTTCCTCATATCGATGCAGCAACAGTTCTCGAAGCAATCGAAACATTTGTTACATTCGAGCAGGACTGGGTACCTTCAGATCCCGGAACATCACTTTATATCAGACCTTTTGAATTCGGTTGTGACGAGCCCATCGGACTTCACGGAATCAAAAAAGCAAAATTCATGATCATCACATGCCCTGTAGGTAACTACTACAAAGAAGGTCTTAAACCTGTAAAAATCACTATCGAAGAGCATGATGTTCGTGCAATCAGAGGTGGTACAGGTGATTGCAAGGTTGGCGGTAACTATGCAGCAAGTAACAGAGCAGAGCACGTTGCAGAAGAAAACGGCTTTACACAGGTTCTCTGGCTTGACGGTGTTCACCAGAAATATATCGAAGAGGTTGGCTCAATGAACGTAATGTTCAAGATCAACGGAGAAATAATCACACCTAAGCTTACAGGTTCAGTTCTTCCCGGTATCACAAGAAAGAGCGCAATCGAGTTCCTTACATCAAAGGGTTACAAGGTAACAGAAAGACTTATTTCAGCAGAAGAGGTTGTTGATGCAGTTAAGAACGGTACTCTTGAGGAAGCTTGGGGAACAGGAACAGCAGCAGTTGTTTCACCTATCGGTGTTCTTCATTATGAAGGCGTTGATTACAAAATCAACAACAACGAAATCGGAGAGGTTTGCCACACACTTTATGAAGGACTTACAGGAATCCAGTGGGGCAGAACAGAGGATACATTCGGTTGGACAGTACCCATCAAAAAGAACTGATATATATAATGTAAGAAATTTTAAAAAAGATAATAAAAAAGCTATATAGCCGGCACCTTATGATAAGCCATAGGGTGCATGGCAGTTAAAATAATCAACTAATAAAAACCAACTAAGAATAACTATACCAACTAATAAAAATCAACTTAAAGGAGTGCATTGAAATGAAAGATTACCACATTTTTATTCCAAATTATACTGTGGGAGCTGAATGTTACAAGGAGATTCCCTGGGCTACAAGAAAATATGGAAAAACAGCCGTTGTTATCGGAGGAAAAACAGCAATGGCTAAGGTAAAAGATGCACTATTAGAAGGTATAGCTGGTTCTGATGTAAAAATAACTGATTTTGTATGGTACGGCGGAGAGGCAACATATGAAAATGCTGATGCTCTTATTGCAATGGACGCTGTAAAGAATGCGGATATGATTTTCGCAGTAGGCGGTGGCCGAGTTATGGATACTTGTAAGGTAGTAAGAGAGAAGTTGGATAAACCTTTATTCACATTCCCCACAATCGGCTCTAACTGTGCTGCATCAACATCAATCGCAGTTATTTATCATCCGGACGGAAGCGTAAACAATTATTTCTACGGCATTGAGCCCGCAGACCATATTTTTATCAATACAAAGATTATTGCTGAATCACCCGATCATCTTTTCTGGGCAGGTATCGGCGATTGTATTTCAAAAGAGCTTGAAGCAGAGCTTTCAATAAGAGGCCACAAAGCATCTCATACACCTTTAATGGGAAATGCAATGAGCAAAATCTGTATCGATCCCCTTATCGAGTACGGTAAAAAGGCTTATGAGGATTGCAAAAACAATGCCGTTTCTTACGAACTTGAACAGGTTGTTCTTGATATTATCATTACAACAGGTTATGTTTCAAACTTTATGACAACAGAAAACGATTATTACTATAATAGCTCAATCGCTCATGGCTTCTACAATGGTACATCAGTTATTCCTAACTGTATCAAAAACCATTTACATGGCGAAATCGTTTCTTTCGGCAGCCTTGTACTTCTTACATATGATAAGAACTATGCCGAATGCGACAGAATTATGGCATTCCACAAAGAAATGGGACTTCCTGTATGTATGGAAGACATCGGACTTACAGATGCAGACCTTCCCGCTGTTGCAGAAAGATCATCTATCACAAAGGAATGGACTTGTGTTCCTTATGAATTAACAAAGGAAAAATTCATCGCAGCTATCAGAGAATGCAGCGAAAGAGGCAAATGCTTTAAATAATTATTGATATATGGATAATTCATATATATTTTAGGGGAAAAGCAAGAAGGCGGTCAGGCAGTTGACTGCCTTCTTAGTTTATATAAAATTGTTAACCTTGACTTTTATAAAACTATGTTGGATAATTAATTATACCTGTGATGGTATAATGGAGGTGTGATTTGTGAAACAGTGTATGGATTCCGACAATCTGCACAGAAGGTTGAAAAAAATAATCGGTCAGGTTCAGGCGATAGACAGAATGGTTGATGAGGATATTCCCTGCAAAGATGTGCTTTCGCAGATAAATGCTGCAAAATCGGCTTTGCATAAGGTCGGACAGGTTGTGCTTGAAGGACATATTAAGCATTGCGTAAGGGACGGAATTGAGCATGGTGATGCCGACAAGACAATAGAGAGCTTTACAAAGGCCGTTGAGCGTTTTGCAAACATGAATTAAATAATAAACCGGATTTTATATACGTCCGTATGTGAGAATATACAAATTATATTTTTACATATGGGCGTATTTTTTTATAAATATATTGACAACACATACCCCCATAGGTATATAAAGGAGCGTATATATGGGAAAACTTGAAGAGTTTCTTGAAAAGGGAGGCATAAAAAAGGACATAACTTTTCTTGTTATATCGGCGATAGCGTTGGTTATAAGCATGACAGGAGCAATAAAGCTGCCATTTGATGCCGCTTATATTGCTATAGTGCTTTGCGGAATACCTATTATTCTTGAGGCTGTAATAGGTCTTGTGACAGCGTTTGATATTAAAGCGGACGTTCTTGTTTCTATAGCACTTATTGCATCGGTTATAATCGGCGAAACCTTTGCCGCAGGCGAAGTTGCTTTTATTATGCAGCTTGGTGCTCTGCTTGAAGAGCTTACCGTTGCAAAGGCAAGGGAAGGCATTGAAAAGCTTGCTCAGTCTGCCGATGCTGGTAAAGCAAAGATAGTCGGCCTTGCGGACAGATGGGCGGTATGGATTGTTGTTGCTGCATTGAGTGCCTCGGTTATAACATATTTAGTTACAGGACAGATAATAAGATCGGTAACAATACTTGTTGTTTTCTGCCCTTGCTCATTGGTGCTCGCTACGCCGACAGCCATTATGGCGGCAATAGGAAATTCAACAAAGCATGGCTTTCTTGTTCGTGAAGGAGATGCACTGGAAAGGCTTGCTAAGGTATCTAAAATAACTTTTGATAAAACAGGAACGCTTACAAACGGTAATCTTGTTGTTACAGACGTTTATACCTCTGGAAAAGAATATGCAAAGAACGATATTTATCGTCTTGCCGCCGGAATTGAGGCACGTTCCGAACATCCGCTTGGCAAGGCTGTTGTATGCTGTTATAAAAATTCTGTTGATAACAATATTACGGATGTAGATAATTTCGAAATGATTCCCGGCCGAGGTGTTATCGGAAATATTGACGGAGAAAAGATACTTGCCGGAAATATTGAAATGCTTAATGAAAAAAATATAAACATTTCAGATGATTATAAACAGGCTGCCGACAAGTTTTTAAAGGAAGGAAACAGTGTTGTTTATGTGGCTGTAAATAGGAAGGTTGAAGGACTTATTGTTCTTGCCGATACAATACGAAAGGATTCGGCGAATATGATAGACAGTATAACCGCTCTCGGTGTTACACCTGTTCTGCTTACCGGTGATAACGAGAATACAGCGGCACATATAGCAAAACAGTTGCACATAAAGGATGTTCATGCCGGTTGTCTGCCTGAGGATAAGATGAATTGGATTGACAAATATCAGTCCGAAAAAGAACAGGTTTGTATGATAGGTGACGGCGTAAATGATGCACCTTCGCTTAAAAAAGCCTATGTCGGTATAGCTATGGGTGGTATAGGCAGTGATATTGCCATTGATGCGGCAGACATAGCACTTGTGAATGATGATATAAAGGAGCTTCCGCACCTTGTAGGTCTTTCAAGAAGAATGATGAGAACAATAAAATACAATCTTATATTCTCAATGATATTGAACTTTGTGGCTATTGTTCTTGCCATAACAGGTAAGCTCAATCCTGTTGTAGGAGCACTTGTACATAACGCAGGTTCGGTAGCGGTAATAATCAATTCGGCATTGCTTTTGAAATGGAGAAGTAAAAAATGATAGTAAAATGGCTTCTTCTGTAATATAAAATTGTTTATATCTCCGCCGATAGATGTTATAATATCCACATATAACACTATGGCGGAGGTGATGTAATATGGACAGAGCAAAACAGGCATCGGAATCAATAGAGCTTGGCATTGCACTTGCATTGTCGGGCGGTATGATGGACGCATATTCGTATGTTATGCGTGATAAGGTATTTGCGAACGGTCAGACCGGAAATATAATTTTGTTTTCAATAAATGTTGCAGAAAGAAATTTTAGTACGGCATTTAATTATTTCTGCCCTATTGTGGCTTTTGTTGTGGGAATAATATTTGCAGAGGCAGCAAGGAAAAAGGTTGGTAAAAGACTTCATTGGCGACAGACAGCTGTACTTATTGAATCGATAATGCTGTTTTTTGTTGCTTTTATCCCGACGGATCTTAATCTTCTTGCGAGCAGTCTTATATCGCTTGTATGCGGTGTTCAGGTGGAAAGCTTCCGTAAAATACACGGAAGGGCATTGGCAACAACAATGTGTCTTGGTAATCTGAGAAGCGGAACGCAAAATATATATGAATATATAAGATATAGAAACAGAGAAAAGCTGAAAAGCAGTATAATTTATTACGGTGTTATAATTTTCTTTGTTATAGGTGCTGTTTTGGGAAATTTTCTTGTAAATGTATTTGGAATAAGGGCTATTTTATTTAGCTCGGTGTTGCTTCTTATTTCATTTATAATTATGTTTGATGACAGAGAAAATAAAAATAAAAAATAAAAATTAGTCCACAGGTATAATTAAATATCTGTGGATTTTTCGTTTTCACAGGGATTTTGCACATTCATATGCTCAAAATACAGACTGCCCCAATCCCTTAAGGCGGTTATTATGGGGATAAGTGTTTTTCCGAACTCGGAAAGTGAATATTCGGTTTTCGGCGGCACAACCGGATAAAGCACACGCACAATAAGATTGTTTGCTTCAAGCTCCTTAAGCTGACTGCTGAGCATTTTCGGCGTTGCCTGCGGAATAAGCCTTTGGAGCTGGCTGAAACGCAACGTTCCGTCCTTTATCAAATGCCACAATATTATAGCCTTATATTTTCCGCCGATAATGTCCATTGCGGCCTCTACGGTGCAGTGGTAGGAATTTATTTTGGAGTTATCCATTTATATCACCATACTTTCAAAAAGGATAGTATATTTCAAAAAAGTACATTCTTGATAATTTGATAATTTAATATAAAATAATATTATCACCAATTATAATTTTTATCAAGAAAATGAGGTTGGAAAGAAAAGAAGGGAGAGTCAGGAAAATGAGTTATGAAAAGCTTTTTGAAAAAGGTAAAATCGGTAAAATAACAATCAAAAACAGATGTGCCATGATGCCTATGGGTACTGTATACGCCGACAAGGACGGCATAGCAACAGACAGACTTATTTCGTATTACGAGGCAAGAGCAAAGGGCGGAATAGGACTTATCATAAACGAATATACAGGCGTTGACGATATAGACAGTATTCCTACAATAGGAAATCTTCGTGCCGCAAGAGATTATCACATTCCCGGTCTTGAAAGACTTACGGATGCGGTACATAAATATGACTGTAAAATATTCGCACAGATCCACCACGGCGGAATGACATCAAAGCCGGCACTTACAGGCAGACAGTCGCTTTCACCCAGCGGTGTTCCTGCGGCTCCTGGTGCGGCAGTTCCCAAGGAAATGACAGTTGAAGAAATAAAATCCGTTCAGCAGAAATTTATTGATGCGGCAGTAAGATGCCAGAAGGCAGGCTATGACGGAGTTGAGCTCCACGGAGCACATTCATATCTTATTGCACAGTTCTTCAGCAAATATTACAACAAACGTACAGACGAATACGGCGGAAGTGCCGAAAACAGAGCACGTTTTGCATTAGAGATAATCGACGGCATAAGAAAGGTTGTAAGACCTGAATTTGTTGTAGGCATAAGAATATGCGGTGACGAAATGGTCGAAGGCCAGATGACACTTGAGGACAACATGGAAATCGCAAAAATACTTGAAAGCAAAATTGACTATATCAATATTTCCAACGGCTGTGCTCAGAACGGCGATGCAAACTGCGATCCTTATTCATTTGTTCCCGGTTGGAAAAAGCACGTTGCAAAGACATTCAAGGAAAATATGTCTGTTCCCGTTATTGCAACAAATACTATCAAAAATCCCGACTGGGCAGAAGAGCTTCTTGAGGAAGGCGTATGCGATTTTGTCGGACTCGGACGTTCTCAGTTTGCAGATCCCGATTTCGTAAGAAAGACAAGAGAAGGCCGCCCCGAAGAAATCGTTAAATGTATCGGCTGTATGTACTGTCGTGAAAGACTTATGGCAGATATGCCTATCGAGTGTTCACTTAACCCTATGCTTGGCGTTGAATACATCTATAAAAATATCGAAAAGAACGGCAAGAGAAAATCGGTTGTTGTTATCGGCGGAGGCCCCGGCGGTATGGAAGCGGCTATGATGCTTGCTAAGAATAACTATAATGTAACACTTATCGAAAAATCCGATAAGCTCGGCGGTACATTAAATGTTGCCGACAAAGCAAAGGGCAAGCAGGTTATTACCGAATATGTAAAAACAATGGAAATCCTTGTAAAAAAAGCCGGCGTAAATGTTGTGCTTAACACAGAGGCTACTCCCGAAAATATCCATAAATACAATCCTGTCGGAGTATTCATTGCCTGCGGTGCAAAACCGGTTGTTCCTCCTATAAAGGGTATCGACGGAGCAAATGTATATCTTCCCGAAGATGTGCTTCTCAATAAGGTTAAGCTTACAGGAAAAACAGTTGTTGTCGGAACAGGACTTACAGGTCTTGAGGTTCTCGAAAAGCTTGGCGATGAAGGTGCAGAGCTTGCGGCAGTTGAAATGCTTGCCGACATCGGCCCCGGCGTATTTCCTCCTATCAGAAAATACATTGTTGCCGACATAATGTCACATAAGCCCGAAACATATACAGCTCATAAGCTTATCGAAATTAAGGATAAGGCTGTTGTTGTTGAAAGCCTTGCTGACGGTGCGGTTAAGGAAATTGCCTGCGACAATGTTGTTGTTTCTCTCGGAGTTGCACCTGTCAAAGGACTTGTTGAGGAATACGAAAAAGAATTTGCAAACGTAGTTGTTATAGGCGACGCAAATAAGGGCGGAAGAATCCACAATGCAACAAAGGACGGATTTACTAAGGCTTACGCATTTGATATGTAATTGAATAATAAAAAATCTTGGGGCGGCGTTTGCCGCCCTTTTGGCTTTAAAATAGGCAAATTGGTCAGAAATAATATTTTATTTTTTTAATAATTGACGATTAATATTCAGAATCATAACCATTTACTATTGGCTATGATTAATTTTTGTTTCGTATGTATTGACATATACTCTATGGGGGTATATAATCCGAAATATACTTGGAGGGAGTATAAGGAGGAATGGTATGGAAGAAAAAGAATGTTGTATGTGTTGCAAGGAAGAAAAGAAAACAATGCGTACGGACGCACAGAAAAAGGCTTTACTTAACCGACTTAAGCGAATTGAAGGGCAGATAAGAGGCCTTCAGTCTATGATAGAATACGACGCTTATTGCAACGACATTCTTCAGCAGTCGTCAGCGGCCAATGCGGCAATAAACGCCTTTAACAGAGAGCTTATTTCCTATCATATAAAGGGCTGTGTAACAAGAGATATTAAAAACGGCAATGAAGAAATTGTTGATGAGCTTGTGGATACACTTCGTAAGCTTATGAAATAATTCTATGAAAAGAGGTAATTTTATGATTAAGACAACTTTGGAAATCGACGGAATGATGTGCGGAATGTGCGAAAGCCATGTTAATGACGCTGTCAGAAAATTTACTAACGTAAAAAAGGTATCATCATCGCACAGCAAAGGAATAACGGAAATAATTACGGAAGAACCGCTTGATGAGGAAGGACTCAAAAAAGCCATTGACGATACAGGTTACAGAGTGCTTTCAATAAAGACAGAACTCTATAAGAAAAAAGGATTTTCACTTTTCGGAAGATAAAAATTAACATAAAATAAATTAAGTCCACAGTCATTGATAAAAAATGTCAATGGCTGTGGACTTTTGGTTATAATAAGCTGTTTTTTCTCCATGAATTGAATTCGGATTTTATAAGCACTATGCTGACGATAAAAACCAGAACATCGGCTATAGGAACGGCAAGCAATGCACCGTAAAGTCCGAAACGTGAAGATAAAATCAATGATAACGGAATTAAAAACAACGCCTGTCGTGACAGAGGGATAAGAAGCGCACGTTTCGGTTCGCCTATCCCTTGGAAAAATGAGGCCGTTGTCATATGTATTCCGTATAAAAAGAAAGCGCCCATATAAATTCTGAAGAAATGCTCTGCACAATCCAGATAAATTAAATCATCAGATACAAATAAGCTCCCTATAAATTTAGGGAATACCATAAATATAATAAACCATACTGTGGATATTGTTAATGCTGTTTTTGCGGCGAGTTTATAGCAGTCGTGTACACGCTTATAATTTTTTGCACCGTAGTTAAAGCCGTTTATAGGCTGTATCGCAGAGGATACTCCGACAAACATAGAATGTGAAATTTGATATACCTTAACTATCATTCCGTATACAGAAAGAGCTATGTCGCTTCCATAAATTGAAGTTGAACCGTATTTACGCATAAGATTATTCATTATGATTTGTACAAATGCGGTAAGTGACTGAGTGAGCAGACTTGGAAAGCCGAGAGATAAAATTTTTTCCGTTAATTTCGGTGTAGGTAACAGATCCTGTTTGTTTATTGTGACAGTATTCATATTTCTTAAATAAAGCAGACACATTAATCCGGAAACGATTTGGCCTATAACGGTAGCAATAGCCGCACCTGCTACACCTAATTTAAAATTAAAGATGAATATAGGATCAAGAATAAGGTTTATAACCGCACCTATTATCATACATTTCATTGTGTATTTCGGTGAACCGTCGGCACGAATTATTGCGGTAAAGGCCGGACACATAAGCTGGAAGGGTATACCGAAGGCGATTATGTTGAGATAGGTTAGCGATTGGATATATGCGGTTTCTGTCGAACCGAACAATACAACTATTTGTGATGAAAAAATTCGGCAAAGCAGTAAAATAAAAATACCGCTTGATATTATGAGTGTGACGGCATGACTGACTGTTTTGTCGGCCTCGTCACCGTTTCTTGCACCGTGGCATAAGCTCATATTAGCGGCACAGCCGTCGCCGAGAAGAAGTGCAATGGCATTTACAAGGATAACCAAAGGAAATGCCACATTTGTTGCCGCCATTCCGGTTACACCGACACCCTGACCGACAAAAATCTGGTCAACGATATTATAAAGATAGTTTACCATGAGAGTAATTGTTGTCGGTATTGAGTATTTAAGCAGCAGTGACTTTAGCGGTGCAGATGCCAGCGGGTTATTTTGTTTATTATTTGTCTGATTTGATTCTTTCATGAAAATTACCTCCTTTTTTAATTGGTTTCCGAATATTTGTGCAAAACAAAAACGCAGTCATAAATCTTAATATGCAAGATTGAATGCTGACTGCGTTTAAATAATTCAGAAATATAAAGGAGCTTTCAGCCTTGCAAAGCTTTCTTCTCCCATCCAGACAAAACTGTTGGCTCCGTGTTTGCAACGGATTAGCATAATGCTCGCAGGCTTTTACTGCCAGTAGAGATAATTCTCATTTCCGAAGAAAAACAATATTTAATTATACTTTGATTATAGCAGTTGGAACAAAATTGTCAATTGCTTATAATGCAAACTGGCTGTTATAAAGCTTTGCATAAAAGCCGTTTTTGGCAAGCAGCTCTTCGTGGTTGCCCTGTTCTATTATGTGTCCGTCCTTCATAACCAGAATGACATCTGCGTCCTGTATTGTGGAAAGTCGGTGAGCTATTATAAAGCTTGTTCTGCCTTTCATCATTGTTGAAAAGGCATGCTGTATTTTTAACTCTGTTCGTGTATCTATTGATGAGGTTGCTTCATCAAGTATAAGCATTGGCGGCAGACAAAGCATAACTCTTGTAATACACAAAAGCTGTTTCTGTCCCTGTGAAAGATTTCCGCCGTCCTCGGTTATAAATGTGTCATAACCGTCCGAAAGCCTTCTTATAAAACTGTCGGCGTGTGATGCCTTTGCTGCGGCAATAACTTCTTCGTCGGTAGCGTCCGGCTTGCCCATTACTATGTTTTCACGTATTGTTCCTGTTTTGAGCCATGTGTCCTGCAAAACCATACCGTAGTTGGAACGCAGGCTTTTTCTTGTTATTTCGCGTATGTCGGTTCCGCTGACCTTTATGCTTCCGCCGTCAACATCATAGAAACGCATAAGAAGATTTATTAATGTAGTTTTTCCGCAGCCGGTAGGGCCTACAATGGCTACTCGCTGACCGGATTTTACATTGAGATTGAGATTTTCAATCAATTTTCTGTCGGGAACATAGCTGAAGGCCACGTTTTCAAGTGAAAGTGTTCCGTCGGCCTCATCAAGCACTCTTGCGTCATCCTTGTCGGGAGTCTGCGGTTCTTCTTCAATAAGCTCGAAAATTCTTGCGGCACAGGCGAGTGCATTTTGTAACTCCGTAACAACGCCCGATATTTCGTTAAATGGCTTTGTATACTGGTTTGCATAGCTCAAAAAGCATGAAAGCTGACCAACGGAAAGTCTTCCGCCGATTACGGATAATGCTCCGACAATGCCTACGCTTGTGTATACAAGGCTGTTTACAAATCGGGTTGACGGATTGACGAGAGATGAAAAGAAGGTTGCGTTTAGTGATACCTTTTCAAGGCGGTTGTTGATTTCATCAAACTTATCCATTGTGTTTTTCTGCTGACTGAACGCCTGAACAACATTCTGGTTGTTTATCATTTCATCGATAAGAGCTGTTTCTTCGCCTCTTGTTTCGGACTGGAGCTTGAAATAGCGATAGGTTTTCTTTGCGATAAATGCCGCAACAAACAGCGAAACAGGTGTAACGAGAAGTACAACCAATGTTATTGTTACGTTTTCGCGGAACATAAATATAAGTGTTCCGAGTATTGTAAGTACGCCGGTAAAAAGCTGTGTAAAGCCCATAAGAAGTCCGTCCGCGAACTGGTCAACATCGGCTATTACTCGGCTGACTATGTCACCGTAGGAATGGTCATCAATATATCTTAAAGGAAGAATTTCTATCTTTTTGAAGGCTTCATCACGAATATCCTTTGTTACGTTATAGGTTATGTGGTTGTTGCATACGTTCATTATCCACTGGCAAACGGCGGTAATAATGGCGATAACGGCCAATTTTTTTAATATCGGGATTATTGCATTGAAATCTACTTTACCCGGCTCAAGAATATAATCTATTGCATCTCCGGTAAGAAGCGGAAAATACAATGTAAGTGCAACGGTTGCCGCCGCCATAACAAGCGAACATATAACAAGAAAGCTGTAAGGCTTAATTCTTTTGAGAACTTTTTTCATTGTTGTTTTCTGGTTTGATTTTTTATTTTCGTTGTTTTTACTCATTCTTAAGCCTCCTTTCTTTCTTTAGGAAATTGTGAATAGTATATTTCCTGATATACAGGACAGTTTTCCAAAAGCTCGTTGTGCTTTCCTATTCCGACGACCTTTCCGTCATCAAGTACTATTATTTTGTCTGCATAAAGTATTGATGCGGCTCTCTGGGAAACGATAAATACTGTAGGCGAATTTTTCATATCTCGTATTGCTTTTCTCAATGCGGCGTCTGTTGCATAGTCGAGAGCAGATGCACTGTCGTCAAGTATGAGTATTTCCGGCTTTCTTACAAGTGCTCTTGCAATGGTAAGTCGTTGCTTCTGTCCACCGGAGAAATTCTTTCCGCCCTGTGCAACCTCTGCATCAAGACCGTTTTCCTTTCCCTGAACAACCTCTGCCGCCTGTGCGGTTTCGAGTGCCTCCATTAAATCGTCATCGCTTGCGTCCGGATTGCCCCATTTGAGGTTTTCTCTTATAGTGCCTTTGAAAAGCACCGCCCTCTGCATTACAACACCTATTTTGTTTCTTAAATCATTAACCGCATAATCCTTTACGTCAATGCCGTCTATTTTAAGCTGTCCACCTGTGTAGTCATAAAATCTCGGTAGCATATTCACAAGGGAGCTTTTTCCCGAGCCGGTACCGCCGATTATACCGATGGTTTCTCCACGTTTAACGTCAAAAGTAATATCTGTGAGTGAATCCTGTGAAGAATTTTTGTATTTAAGCGATACATGGTCGAAGGAAACAACCGTTTCGGGAAGCTTTTCGCCGACAACGGCAGGTTTTTCCGGTTCAATAAGACTGCTGTTTATTTCAAATACGCTTTCGACTCTGTTTCCGCAGGCAATAGCTTTGTTAATAAGAACAATAAGGTTTGCAAGCTTAACAAGCTCAACAAGTATCTGTGACATATAGTTGACAAGAGCAACAACATTACCCTGTGATATGTTTCCGATGTTTACCTGTATGGCACCTGTCCATATGAGAGCAATGATAGCTATATTTATTATTGTGTAGGTAATAGGATTCATTAATGCGGAAATTTTTCCTACATATATTTGGAGCTTTGAAAGAGAATTGTTGCTGTTTTCGAACTGCTCAATTTCGTTGTCCTCTTTGTGGAAGGCTCTTATAACTCTTGAGCCTGTAAGGTTTTCGTGAGTTATGCGGAGAACATCGTCAAGATTGGACTGTACGTTTTTGTAAAGCGGAATGCTTATATACATTATTCCGAATACGACAGCCGAAAGCAGAGGTATTGCTATAACGAATATCAATGCAGCTTTTACGCTTATTGTGAAAGCCATTATCATTGAGCCGAACACAACGAAGGGAGAACGGAGAAAAAGTCTTAAGGTCATGTTTACGCCGTTCTGGACCTGGTTTATGTCACTTGTCATTCGTGTTATAAGTGTTGATGTTCCGATTGTGTCCATTTCCGAGAAGGAAAGCGACTGGATATGATCGAAAAGCGAATGACGTAGCTTTGTTGCAAAACCGCAGGCCGCTTTTGCGGCAAAATACTGTGCTGTTATGGAGCAGACAAGACCAATAATGCCGAGTGCGACAAGCACAAGACACATTTTGATTATATACGGCTTATCGGAATTTTTTATGCCGACATCGATTACTGCCGACATAACCAGAGGAACAAAAAGCTCGAATATTGCCTCCAGCATTTTGAAAAGCGGAGCAAGGACAGATTCTTTTTTGTAGTCCTTTAGATAAATAAGTAGTTTTCTCATTGAAGACCTTCCTTTTGAATAAAAAATTTACGTATTTATTAATAGGTAGATTTTATATATAAATTGTGTTGTAAAAACTTTATACATATACTATCATAAAACTAACTATATTAAAAATATTTATATAATATAATATCTATACGTTTTTCATATACTTAGGAGGATATATATGGATTTAAAACAGCTTGAATATTTTACGGCAGTTGTCGAAGAAGGCAACATTTCTGCGGCGGCAAAGAAACTGCACATATCACAGCCGCCGTTGAGCAACCAGATACATCTGCTTGAGGACGAGTTCAACTGCACTCTTTTCGAAAGAGGAGCAAGAAAAATACAGCTAACCGAGCCTGGAAGAATATTATATGACAGAGCCGTAACTCTTCTTGAAATGGCGGAGCTCTTGAAAAGAGAAATAAATGATTACAGCAACGGCAGCAGAGGAGTTTTGCGTTTCGGACTTATATCGTCTTTGAGTAGTGTTGTTGCCGGTGAATGGCTTTGCGATTTTAATAAAAAATATCCGGAAGTTAATTTTGAAATTTCCGAGGCAAACACATATCAGATAATAGACATGTTGAGAGCCAATCTTGTGGAGCTGGCTGTCGTAAGAGCACCTTTTCCGTCCGAAGGTATAGAAATTCTGCGTATATCTAAAGAACCTATGCTTGCGGCAGGAAACATAAGCTTTATAGGTAATAAAAAAACTATAAGACTGAAAGAGCTTGAAAATAAACCTTTGCTTATATACAGAAGATGGGAAAAACAGATAAGAACGGCATTTGCGGAGGAAGGAGCGGTTCCCAATATATTCTGTGTTGATGATGATGCAAGAACAACGGCAGTTATGGCAGATAAAGGAATGGGAATAGCCGTTTTTCCGGAATCGGCAAGTGAATATATCAATGCCGAAAATACGGTAAAAGCAAAAATAGAGTGTGATATGCTTTATTCGGAAGTGGATATTGTGGTTAGAAAAAATACTTACCGTTCACAGATAGCAAGGAATTTTATTGAATTTATAAAGGATAAATATAAAATTTGATGATATTTATATATAATTTTTATATTGATGCCTTTAAAAGAAAATGAGTAATAATTGTTGTAAAAGTATTAAATAAATCAGCCCAAATAATAGGTTGATATTTGATATTACGACCGAAATTAACATTATTCGACAAATAAAATACTTTAAATGATAATTGATGTTTTTATGTTGAAATATAAATTTTTTAATAGTATAATGTACTAACAATATTTTGAAGTTACAGGTAATAGATTGTAAAGTAAAACTAAAATGATAATGTTTTATAAGCAAATGCTTATGTTTGTAATATGATTGCTTAACAAGAAGAGGTGATTTACAGATGGGGTTAAAAAAGAATTTGCTTATAGTTGATAAAAACGATGGTAACAGAAAAATATTAAGAGAAATGCTTTACAACACCTATAATATTTTAGAAGCTGATAATAGCGGTGACGCTATCAATATGCTGGACAATGAGACAGAAAAAATTGCCTGTATTATACTCGATCTTGTTACACCGGAAGAAAATGATTTTAATTTCCTTGAAACCGTATCGGAAAGCAAAAGATTTTCTAATATTCCGGTTCTTGTTGCAACACTTGATAATGAAAGCGAAAGTGAAAAAAGATGTTTTGAGCTCGGTGCATGGGACGTTATACATAAGCCGTTTAATCCCGAGATAGTTAAACTCAGGCTTAAAAACATAATCGGCAGAAGTGAAATAAATGCACTGGAAAGAATTAAATATGTCGCTGAGCACGATCAGCTTACGGGTTTGTATAACAGAAATAAATTTTTTGAATGTACAAGAAAGCTGATAGACGAGCATGAGGACACGCTTTTTGCTTTTATACATTGTGATATAGACAGATTCAGACTTGTTAATTCATATTTCGGAGAAGAAGAAGGCGATAAGCTCATAAAATTTATGGGCAGAAACGTAAAACAAGTTGAAAAGAGATTTCCGTTTTGCACATATGGCAGAATAGAATCAGATGTATTTTGCGTTGTTGTTCCTTATTTTGAAGATGTTGTGGAAAAAGCCATCAAAGATTTTACGGAGGCATTGATTAATTATAATCCTTCGTACTATATAGAACCGTCTTTCGGAATATATATTATAGATACAAGAAATATTTCTGTAGAAACAATGTATTCACGTTCGGCCATGGCGGCAAAAAAATGTAAGGACAAGTATATGACCTATACTGCATTTTATGATAACGGAATGGCAGAAGAGCTTTTTAATAAACAGGAGCTTATCAACGATATGCAGGAGGCTTTGGACAATGAACAGTTCGTTGTTTATTTTCAGCCGAAATACAGCCTTAAGAAAAAAGCATTTTGCGGAGCAGAGGCACTTGTCAGATGGAATCATCCGAGAAAGGGCTTTATATCTCCGGGAGAATTTATCCCGATATTTGAACAAAACGGATTTATTGCACAGCTTGATTATTATGTTTGGGAACATACATGTATTCTGTTGAGAAAATGTATAGATCTCGGACTTAATCCGGATCCTGTTTCGGTAAATATATCAAGAGTAAATATGTATAATACAAGACTTGTTGAAATAATATCATTGCTTACGAAAAAATATAATCTTCCTAATTCTATTCTTAATCTTGAGCTTACCGAAAGTGCATATATGGATAATCCGGATACCATGATAAAAATAGTTATGGCACTCCAGAAAAAAGGCTTTGTTGTTATGATGGACGATTTCGGAAGCGGATATTCTTCGCTCAATACGCTTAAGGATATACCGGTTGATTATCTTAAAGTAGATATGAAATTTCTTCCGACAGGCAAAAGCAACGGAAGAAGCGAGAAAATACTTGTTTCGGTTGTCAAAATGGCAAAACTGCTTGACTTGCCGGTTATAGTTGAAGGCGTGGAAACGGAAGAGCAGAAGGATTTTTTGGAAAGCATTTCATGTGAATATGTTCAAGGTTATTATTTTGCAAGACCGATGCCTCCAATGGATTATGAAGAGATACTGCGTGAAAGCGTAATGGCATAAAAACAGAATAATGTTTGATAAAAAAGCTTTGGGTACATTGATTGTGCCTGAAGCTTTTTTGCGTATATTATGGTACAAAATGCACATACTTCTAAAACGGAGGTGATATTTTGGATATTTTTATAAAGCCTAAGAAAAAAATAAGCGTAATAGGCAAAAAAGCTGTTTTGTTGAAGGACGCCGCCGATGTGTATTGTCAGGACGGAAAAAATCTTGATATAGGAAACACCATTGTTTTTAATATACCGGAGGATAAAAAAAGAAGCTATGTACTGTCTTCCATTGATATTATACGGGCGATAGGAGATAAGCTTCCGAATGCCACCATAAACAACATCGGAGAAATGGATACTCTTGTGGAATATGCTCCTAAGGCTAAAAAGCCGAATACGGTCTGGAATTGGATTAAAACTGCGTTTGTTACGGTTACACTTTTCGGAGGCTCAATGGTCGCCATAATGAGCTTTCACTCTGATGCACAGATAACAGATGTGTTTTCAACCATGTATCATCTTGTTTTCGGAGTATGGACTGATATTCCTTATGTTATTTTTGTTCCGTACAGTATAGGTCTGGCAGTCGGAATTATAGTATTTTATAATCATTTTATGGGAATAAAGCTGTCCGATGATCCTACGCCTATTGAAGTTCAGATGTCAACCTACGAGAAAGAAACAACAGACAGCGTTATTGATAATCTGAATAAGGAGAAACAGAATGAATGTACTTAAATATATTTTTCTTATACTGTTTGGAATAGGCGGAGGAGTTACAATATCTGCTGGAGTATTTGCACTGATAACAACAATAGGCATAGTTCCGAGAATGGCAGAAAAAACAGAAACACAGGAGCATTTGCGGATATATGAAAGTGCCATATCGGTCGGAGGTATTTTCGGAACACTTGAAATGTATTCGGCAATTCCTTTGCCTGTCGGCGGTTTTGTGACTGCCGTATTTTTTCTTTGTGTAGGCGTATTTGTAGGTGAGCTTGCTGTTTCGATAGCAGAGGTAATAAATGTTTTTCCTATATTTATGCGAAGGGCAAGACTGACAAAAGGACTTACGGTTATTATTACAGCTATTGCATTGGGAAAATCAATAGGTTCATATCTTTATTTTACTGTAAACGGATTTTATTGATACAAATGATTTGTTGAAAGGAGATTTTATATTGAATCAATCCGAAAAAATAAAAAAACAAATGGAATATAGCCATATGGTTCAGAAGGCATCACCGGACAGTCCTATAATTATGGATTGTGTTAAGGCATTTGTTTCCGGCGGCATTATATGCTCAATAGGACAAATGCTCAGAAATTATTTTACCGGACAAGGTTTGAGCCAGGACGATACCGGACTTGCGGTTTCGCTTATATTGATTGCGTCAGCAGTGCTTCTGACCGGACTCGGCCTGTTTGGAAAGATAGGAAAATTCTGTGGAGCCGGTACAATAGTTCCTATAACAGGCTTTGCCAATTCTGTGGCATCTCCTGCTATTGAGTTTAAAAAGGAAGGCTGGGTATTCGGGCTTGGAGCAAAAATGTTTCAGGTTGCCGGGCCTGTAATTGTATATGGTACAGTGACATCTATATTTGTCGGAATAATATACTATTTAGCAAAGCTGGTGATGTGATTTGATAAAGAAAAGACTGGGAAGACATACGGTTAAGCTTGATAATCCTGTTTATATAGCCTCTGCGGCATCGATAGCCGGAAAAAAGGAAAGCGAAGGGCCATTGGGAGAGCTTTTTGACATAACGCTCGGCGATGACAAATTCGGGGAAAGCACATGGGAAAAGGCAGAAAGCCGAATTGTTGCCGAAAATATGCAGCTTGCGATAAAAAAAGCATCAATGACGGCAAGTGATATTGATTACTGCATAACAGGCGATCTGCTTAACCAGATTACGGCATCGGTATTCGGCATAAAGGGAATAAAGATACCTTTTGTCGGCGTATACGGTGCCTGCTCGACAATGGGAGAGGCAATGGGATTGGGAGCAATGCTAATTGACGGCGGTTTTGCGGAAAATGTCCTTGTAGGAGCATCAAGCCATTTCTGTGCCGCCGAAAAGCAGTTCAGAGCACCTCTCGGAATGGGCTCACAAAGGCCGCCCACATCGACATGGACAACAACCGGTGACGGTGCGGTTGTGCTGACAAAAAACGGAAACGACAGTATGCCGTTCATAACCGAGGTGATGACAGGCGATATAGTCGATATGAATATAAAAGATCCCAATAATATGGGTGCAGCAATGGCACCGGCGGCGGCAGAGCTGATGATGTCATATTTTAAGGAAACAAAAAGAGATCCGGAGTATTTTGATGTTATAGCAACAGGCGATCTCGGCTATACGGGAAAAACGCTTGTTACAGAGCTGCTTGCAGCAGAAGGCTGGGCATTGGACAGCAGATATACTGACTGTGGAACAGAAATATTCGATAAGGACAGCCAGGACACTCATAGCGGAGGAAGCGGCTGTGCCTGCTCGGCTTTGGTGTTTACCGCAAAGTATTATAAGCTGCTTTCGGAAGGCAAAATTAAAAAAATGCTTTTTATGCCGACCGGAGCACTTATGAGTCCGACAAGCAGTCAGCAGGGTGAAAGCATACCGGGAATAGCACACGGAGTTGTTATAGAAAGCAGGTGTTGTAATGGACATATTTAAGGCGTTCTGGGTTGGCGGAATTATATGCGTTATAGGACAGATATTGATTGATAAAACAAAACTCCAGCCCGGAAGAATATTGGTTATGTATGTCTGTATAGGCTGTGTTCTAGGAGCGTTGGGACTTTATAAGCCGCTTGTGGATTATGCCGGAGCCGGAGCAACAGTTCCGCTTACCGGCTTTGGATATAATCTTGCGAAGGGTGTTATAGAAGAGGTTGATTCAAGCGGATTTCTCGGAATATTTACCGGCGGATTAAAAGCCGCCGCCGGAGGAATATCGGGTGCAGTTGCGTTTTCATGGCTTGCGGCAGTGTTCTTCGAGCCGAAGGGAAAATAGGAGATTATCCAAATGCCGATATGTATAAAATCTGTTTGATATATATGTTTATATGAGTTAAAATAATGGTATCTGAAAACTTAAGGGGGAGAACATCATGGAAGAAAACAAATATGTCGGCAAAATTCAGGATTTGCCCGATGCAAAGGGAAACTTTATTAAGCATGCTACAAAGAAAATAGTTTTTGGTCCAAAGCATTTCAGTGACGAATTTGTTATGAGATGCTGGACTCTTGAACCGGGTGCAGGTGAAAAGGATCAGCACCAGCATAACTGGCCACATTGGTGCGTTATGTTAAGCGGTAAAGGCTTTTTTGTTATTGACGGAGTTGAATATCCCATAGAGCATGGCTCATGGATATATGTTCCGAATAAGGTTCCACATAGATTTTATAATTCTTCCGAAACCGAAAAGCTTGAGTTATTGTGTATTGTGCCGCCTAAGGGAGATATTGATCCTACGCTTATGGGCTGTTGATTATTCAGAGGGGAGTGCATGAAGTATGAACAGCATACTTTGGGGTTGTATTGCAGATGATTTTACGGGTGCTTCCGATGCCGCATCGTTTTTCAAAAAAGGCGGTTTAAAGACCGTTTTATACAATGGGATTCCCGAAGAGGGTGTTGTGCCTGATGAAGATACACAGGCTGTTGTTATTGCGACTAAAATACGAAGTATAGATAAAAATATAGCTGTTGAGGAGGCTCTTAAGGCATATGAATATCTTAAGAGCATAAATACAAAGCAGTTTTATTATAAATATTGTTCGACTTTTGATTCAACACCGGAGGGAAATATCGGGCCAATCGCAGATGCACTTATGGACGCCGTCGGTGAAACAAAAACTATACTTTGTCCGGCACTTCCCGTAAATAAAAGAACGGTCGAAAGAGGAATACTTTATGTGGACGGAGTTCCTCTTGCTGAAACAAGTATGAGAAATCACCCGGTAAATCCTATGTGGGAAAGCGAAATTTCAGAGCTTATGAAGCCTCAGAGCCAATATCCCTGTATAAATGTGGATATTGAGGAAATGGAGGAAGAGGATGAAGAGGTCTGGAACAGACTGAACGCCTTTGAAGAACGGAAAGGAAAGTATTATATTATTCCGGACTATGTTGAGGATTTTGATGCGGAAAGAATAGTCGAACTTTTCGGAAGCCTTAAGCTGTTGACCGGTGGTTCAGGAATAATAGAGGAGCTCGCAAAAAAATCTGCGGCTGATGAAAACACCGTTGATGAATACGAAGGTACACAAGGACAGGCTCTTATTATTGCCGGAAGCTGTTCAAAGGCGACGCTCGGACAGATAGAAAAATTTATAAACGACGGCGGAAAGACATTTAAAATAAATCCCATCAGAATGCTTTACGAAAAACAAAGGCTTTCTGATGTATGGAATTATGTTATAGGTAATGCCGAAAGTCCTGTTCTTGTATATAGCTCCGAAAATCCGGAGGACGTAAAATATAATCAGCGGCATGGAGCGGATAAAATATCTGCCTGTCTTGAGCAGAATATGGCAGACCTTGCAAACCTTGCGGTCAGAAACGGCTATACAAGAATAATAGTTGCCGGCGGTGAAACCTCTGGTGCCGTCACACAAAAATTGGGCTTTAATGCTTATCTGATAGGTGAGTCCGTTGCTCCCGGCGTTCCTGTAATGACGCCCGTTGAAAGACGGGATATAAGAATTGTGCTTAAATCGGGAAACTTCGGCGATGAGGATTTCTTCGCAAAGGCACTTAAAATTACAAAAAGGTGAATTTTATGCACTCTGCTGTATTACGGTAGGGTGCTTTTTTACGCAAAAAATACGGACAAACCGATTAGTTTGTCCGCAGTGTAAGCATTTTTATCAGCAATGCTCGGCAATGTAATGGATAAGTTTTTCTGTGTCGTTCCAGCCAAGACATGCATCTGTTATTGATTTTCCGTAGATGTGGTCTTCGGGCTTGCAGTTGCCTTCTTCGATAAAGCTTTCGATCATTACACCTTTTACAAGGTTCTTGATGTCGTTGTTCTGTGTTCTGTTATGAAGAATTTCGGCAACAATACGAGGCTGTTCATAGAACTTCTTGCCTGAATTTGAATGGTTTGTATCACAGATTATAGCCGGATTTACAAGCTTTCTGTCGTAATATTCTTCGGCAAGTGTGATTAAGTCCTCATAATGATAGTTTGCATATGCCTTTCCATATTTGTCGACAGAGCCTCTGACGATTGCATGGGCATAAGGATTTCCGCTTGTTGAAACCTCATGGTCACGATAGAGAAATACATGCTCATGATGAGCCGCATGAATTGAGTTGAGCATTACGGAGAAGTCACCGCTTGTAGGATTTTTCATGCCTACGGGCTGGTCGATGCCGCTGGCAACAAGTCTGTGCTGCTGGTTTTCAACCGAACGTGCTCCTACGGCGATATATCCGAGAACATCGCTGATATAAACAAGGTTTTCGGGATAAAGCATTTCGTCGGCAGATGTAAGATGTGATTCGGAAACGGCACGAATGTGCATTTTTCTTAAGGCAAGTACGCCTTCGTATATGTTTGTAGCCTTTTCAGGATCGGGCTGATGAAGCATGCCTTTATAGCCGTCGCCTGTTGTTCTGGGTTTGTTTGTATATATACGAGGAATGATAAAAAGTTTTTCCTTAACATCTTCGTTTATTTTTGCGAGTCTTGAGATGTAATCGCATACTGCGTCTTCATCACTTGCTGAGCAGGGACCGACAATTACGATAAATTTGTCGCTTTTTCCTGCGAGAATTTCTTTAAGCTCAGCATCACGCTTTGTCCATACTCCCGCAAGATGTCTGGGGAAGGGGACGATGTCCTTCACTTCTTCGGGTGAGGGAATATTCTGTTCATTTACAAAGCTCATTTTGCAGTGCTCCTTTCTTGCATTTATTATATAAAGTTGTTATGTAAAATTACATAAAACTTAGTATACTATAACTGTTTTTTTAAATCAATAAATTAGGTGAATTTTTATAACAATATATGTATATTGATAATTATTATAATAATTAATTATAATTATATATATACAACAAAATATATATTATAGCTATATAACCTTTTTTAAGTTAAAATAAATAGCGAAACTGCTTTAAAAGAGAATAATTTTTTAATTAAGAAAGGAAAAGTTATGAAGAAATATTTATATATGCTTGCCGCCGGAGTGTTAGCTGTATCAATGCTTTCCGGCTGTTCGGCAGATAACAGCAAAAATAATGAACAGGTTGCGGAAGAAACAACGAAAACGGCAAGTGAGACCGGAGATGTTACTTTTACTGATGCACTGGGACATAGTGTAACGGTGAACAATCCGAAAACAACGATTGCCTGTATGGGCAGTTTTGCGGAAACATGGCTTCTTGCCGGCGGTGAGCTTGCCGGAGTAACAGACGATGCTTATGACGAAAACAGAACTGATATACCAGACGGTATATCGAGCGTTGGAACACTTAACAGTCCATCGGCGGAAACAATAATTTCCATGAATCCCGATTTTGTAATTCTTTCAGCCAATACAAAGGAACATGTTGAGCTTTATGATACACTTAATTCAGCCGGAATAAACACAGCGTATTTCAGTGTAAATACATTTGAAGATTACCTTAATATGCTTAATGTTCTTACAACTATAACAGGCAGAGAGGATCTTTATGAAAAGAACGGCGTTGAGGTGCAGAATAAAATTAATGAAGTTATAGAGTCCACAAAGGGAAAAGAATCTCCAAAGGTGCTTTATATAAGAGCCTTTTCGACAGGAGCAAAGGCAAAGGACAGCACAAGCATGACAGGAAAAATGCTTGCCGATCTCGGAGCAACAAATATTGCGGATTTACAGCCGTCTTTGCTTGAGGACTTAAGCATGGAAGAAATAATAAAACAGGATCCGGATTTCATTTTTGTAACAACAATGGGCTCATCGGAAGAGGCGGCTATTGAATATCTTAAAACAGAGGTGGAGTCAAATCCGGCGTGGAATGAGCTTTCAGCGGTCAAGAACGGAAGATATATAGTATTGGATAAGGCACTTTTCCATTACAAACCCAATGCGAGATGGGGTGAAAGCTATGAAATACTCGCAAACTATCTCTACGGAGAAGAATAAAAAGGAGCTTATATTTATTACGATTTGCATTGTCGCTTTGATAATGTCGATTTTGCTCGGTGTATGCCTTGGTGCAACAAGGATACCGGTTTCGGATTTTTTCAAAGCATTGATCGATAATGATGGCTCCACAAACAGCAGAATAATATATGCAGTTAGACTTCCGAGAGTAGTAGCATCGGTGCTTGCCGGAGCGGCATTGGCTGTTTCCGGTGTTGAAATACAATCTATATTGGAAAATCCGCTTGCGGCACCGAGCATAATCGGAATTAATTCGGGAGCAGGATTTTCCGCAGTGCTTGCAATGGCGCTGTTCCCAAATAAATTTTCGCTTATACCTACGGCAGCATTTATCGGAGCAATGGTTACGGTTGGAACTGTATACATAATAGCGAGAAAAAACGGAGCATCCAAAATAACGCTTGTGCTTGCAGGCATTGCGGTCGGAAATCTTCTTAATGCCGGAATAAATACAATAACAACATTTTTTCCAGATGCACTTACGGCATCCAACAGCTTTAAGGTCGGCAGTGTTGCCGGAATAACCTTCGGAAAGCTGACTCCGGCATGGATTTATATAGTAGTAGGAATTGCGTTGGCTTTTGTTTTCAGTAATGAGCTGGATATACTTGCACTCGGTGACAAAACGGCAAAAAGCTTGGGTATGAATGTAAAGCTTATCCGTTTTATTATGCTGATTACTGCGGCGATGCTTGCCGGAGCAGCAGTCAGCTTTTCCGGTCTGTTGAGCTTTGTTGGGCTTATTGTTCCGCATATTGTCCGTTTTTTTGTAAAAAGCGGAAGCAGAAGACTTATTACTGCATCAGCGTTTTTGGGAGGAGCATTTGTTACATTTTGCGATTTGCTTTCAAGATTGTTGTTTGCACCCTATGAAATACAGCTTGGGATAGTTATTTCGTATATAGGTGTGCCTTTCTTTATATATCTCATAATGAAAAAGAAGGGAGGCAGACATGGTGATAAGGCTTGAAAACTTATGCGGTGGCTATGGCAGAAAGCAGGTTTTGTTTGATATAAATGCAGAAATAAAAACAGGAGAGATAATTTCGATAGTCGGAGCAAATGGCTGTGGAAAATCAACATTGTTGGAAATAGCTTCGGGATTAATGAAACCGATGAGCGGAAGGGTGACAGTTGACGGTGAAGATGTCCACAGTATGGAAGGAAAAAAGCGTGCAAAGCTTATATCGGTGCTTTCACAGCAGAAAAGTCCGGGAGTGCTCACTGTAAGAGCGTTGGTTTACCACGGAAGATTTCCTTATCTCGGCTATCCGAGAAGATATACCGATGAAGACAGACAGATAGTTGAAGAGGCTATGCAGACTGCCGGAGTTTCGGAGTTTGCGGACGAAAGCCTTTCGGAGCTTTCGGGCGGCCAACAGCAGAAAGCATATATAGCTATGCTCATTGCACAGAATACAAAAATTGTTTATATGGACGAGCCGGTTACCTTTTTGGACATAAATTATCAGCTTGAGCTTATGAATTTGATTAAAAGGATGCAGAAGAGCGGAAAAACTGTTATAATGATTATACATGATCTTAATCTGGCAATGACCTATTCCGACAGAATAATGGCGATGAAGGACGGCAGGCTTATCAGCATGGGTACGCCTAAGGAAATATATGAAAAAGGTGTGCTTGGCGAGCTGTTCGGAATAGAAACGCATTATTCGGAAAAGGAAAATCAATATTTTTTCAAAAAACTTTAAGGAGAGTAAGCTAATGAAGCTTTTCAGCAATCTTGCGGTGTATATCGGAATAGGATTTCTTATGTCCTTTATTGTGAATAAAACGTATGTGTATCTTGTTGTTTCCGTAATTATGTTTATTATCGGAATAATCCTTGGTATAATAAATTCTAAGAGAAAATAAGGAGGTCTGCATATGAGTAAAAATATCCGTGTTAAACCAGGCAAAACGCAGTCGGCAATGGGTTTTGCGGTTGGAATTGTATTTTGTCTTATAGGCTTGTTTATTGTAATTCCGCAGTTCGGTGCTTTCGGAATATTCTGGACGGCTATTGCCGTTGTTATAACAGCTACAAACGGAATAAATGCCTTTGGCAAAAAAGGCATAACAAGCTCAGAAATAATTATTGATGATGACAATGATTATACGGACGGCTCATCTCAGGAGATAAGACTGACGAAACTTAAAAATATGTACGATAAAGGTCTTATTACAGCCGAGGAATATGCAGAAAAGAAGAAGGAAATATTAAGCGAAATTTGATCGGAGGAATAACCTATGGGTTGGTGTATTGAATATCAGCAGGAATTTGACAAGCTTATGCACGACTGGCAGACAGAAATAAAAGATGAATTGAAAAAAGACGCACCGCAGTGGAACAGTACACTCGGAGTAGGTAAAAGTCCGACAGTGCTTATTAACGACAGCTACAAGATAAAGCTTGAAGAATTAAAAAAGAAATATGATATGAAATAAAGAAAAAATGAGTCATTTGGCTCATTTTTTCTTATATATAAGTTCTTTCAGCTCGGTTATACTGATTATTCCCGAAAAAATAAGCAGAACGGTATACATTATACAGAAAAGACATATGAACGGAATTATGCTTGAATCATCAAAGAGGCTGTATATAAATCTTATTGCCGGGAAGGAAAGAACCGCACAGGAAAGCGGAATAAAAATGTCCTTCGGATAAAATACCAATGAAGGTATCTGCTTTTTGATTTCATGTATTCCCATAACCGTTGTTATAAGCATACCGACGGTCATTCCGATTATAAAGGCGTCTATGCCATATATCGGCATAACAAAATATATGAATATCAGATTTATTACTGACGCTATTATGTTTAAAACAAATATAAAGCTGTGACAGCCAAGACCGTTTAATATTCCGGCAAGAGTTATATGTACATACATAAACGGACACATTACCACAAGCCGTATCAGCAGTCTTCCAAGCTCTCTGTTTCCGTAAACAAGCATACATATTTTATCGGGAAAAAGCATGAATACGGCAGTAAAGCCTATTGCCGCCGCTATGGTCAGCTTAAGGCTCTGCGATGTTACATATGCGGTATGACGGTTATGTCCTGCCGCCTGTCCGGCACTCAGTTCGGGAATCAATGTGGCAGATACGGCAACAAGAAATGACGACGGAAGCTGTATAAGCGGAAGTGCCATACCTGTCAGATTTCCGAAGGCCTCCATTGCCTTGGTTGAGGACATACCGAAAAGCACAAGCTTTTGAGGTATAAGTATGTTTTCTGCGGCGGATAGTGCAGATGCGGTTATTCTTGAGCCGGAAAGCGGAAGAGCCATGGATATTATCATAAGTGCGGCTTTTCCGAAGGTTATGCTGTCGCCTTTTCTTATTGTGCTGTACTTTGATGTTAGCTTGTAGCAGACTGCCGTAAGTGCAAAGGAGAGAGCCTCTCCGGTGAGCACACCGATAACTGCGGCGGCACAGGCGTATTCCAGGCCTTTGTTTATGAACATCGGAGCAAGTACTGTTATGCAGGAGATACGAACAGCCTGCTCAAATACCTGCGAAATTGCCGGATATATATGCTTTTGCAGACCGTAGAAATATCCACGCATACATGAACCGACAGCCATAAACGGAACGGCGAAGGCAAGTATTTGTATTGATATGGCTGTTCTTGACTCCTTTATTATGTCTGCCGCTATTATGTCTGCTCCGAAAAACATTGCCGCCGATACGATAAGGCTTATGAAAATACAAATTACAACAGAGGTGCAGACGGTTTTGTTTATTCGGTTGACATAGTGCTTTGCATTTTCTGCCGCTGTTATTCTTGAAACGGCTGTAGAAAAACCGGAGCTTGTTATGCTCCAGCTAAGCAGATATATGGGCATGACAAGCTGATACAGTCCCATACCTTCAACGCCGATTGCGTCAACCATGTATACTCTGTTGAAAAATCCCATTAAACGAGTTATAAGATTTGCGGCTGTCAGTATTGCCGCACCTTGTAATATGGATTTTTTGCTCATTAAAAAAGTAACTCCTAAAGGTGTTCATTATAAGTGTATTTATGGTATAATCAAAAGATGTATAAATAAATTCAACACACAAATTAAGGTGGACATATGTTTGATTTTAGTGAAGAACTGAAAAAGCTTCCGGATAAACCGGGTGTGTATATAATGCACTCCGATACAGACGAAATTATATATGTAGGAAAAGCGATAAACCTTAAAAACAGAGTACGCCAGTATTTCCAAAACAGCAAAAACAAATCGCCAAAGGTAGCGGCAATGGTGTCACATATTGCGTATTTTGAGTATATTGTTACCGCATCGGAAATGGAGGCACTTCTGCTTGAGTGCAACCTTATAAAGGAGCACCGTCCGAAGTACAACGTAATGCTCAAGGACGACAAGACATATCCTTATATAAAGGTGACGATAGCCGAAGAATATCCGAGAATATTTATAACCCGTAAATATGTTAAGGATAAAAACAGATATTTCGGGCCTATTACCGATGCTACGGCGGCAAGAGAAACCGTTGATATAATCCACAAGCTTTTTCCCATAAGAAAATGCCGGAAAAGCCTTCCGAAGGAAATAGGAAGGGAAAGACCTTGCCTTAACCACCATATCGGTCAGTGTCTTGCACCCTGCGACGGTCTTGTTTCGGCAGAGGAATACCGCAAGGTTGTTGACGAGGCAATAGCGGTGCTTGAAGGAAAATATGACTATATAATAAAATATCTTGAAGGAATAATGTATGCCGCCTCAGATGAGCTGGATTTTGAAAAGGCGGCCGCCACAAGAGATAAAATAAACGGCATTAAAAAGATAATGGAAAAGCAGAGAATAAGCAATACCGGCATAGGCGACAGCGATGTAATTGCTTTTTCCAGAGCCATGGACGAGGCACTTGTGCAGGTGTTTTTTATACGAGGCGGAAAGCTTTCTGGAAGAGAGCATTTTCTTATCAATGCGCCGGATTATATAGAACGTAGCGGAATAATGACCGAGTTTGTAAAGCAGTTTTACAGCGGAACGGCGTATATTCCGAAGGAGCTTATATTGGAGGAACCTCTGCTTAAAGAGGAAGAGCCGGTTATCGAGGAGCTTTTGGAAAATATGCGAGGCTCAAAGGTTATAATAACCGTTCCTCAGAAGGGCGAAAAGCACAAAATGGTTCAGCTTGCGGCACAGAATGCGGCAATAACCTTTGAAAGAATCGGCGAAAGAATAAAAAAAGAACAGCGTGAAACAATAGGTGCTCTCGAAGAAATAAAAAATGCTCTCGGTATAGAAAGAATACCGTACAGAATAGAATCCTACGATATTTCCAATACACAGGGCTTTGAATCGGTAGGCTCAATGGTTGTTTTTGAAAACGGAAGAGCCAAAAACAGCGATTACAGAAAGTTTAAAATAAAAACGGTTATCGGTGCAAACGACTTTGCCTCAATGGAGGAGGTAATAACAAGAAGACTTATGCACTCAATGAAGGAAGAAAAGCTCGGAAGCAGCTTTGCAAGACTGCCTGATATGATATTTGTTGACGGCGGAAAAACACAGATAACTGCGGCACAGAATGCTATGCAGAATGTAGGCATATATATTCCGGTTTGCGGAATGGTAAAGGATGACCGACACAGAACAAGAGGACTTCTCTATAACGGAGAAGAAATAGAACTGCCGACAAATTCCGAAGGCTTTAAGTTGATAACCAGAATACAGGACGAGGTTCACCGTTTTGCGATAGAGTACCACAGAAAGCTTAGAAACGAAAAACAGGTTCATTCTATACTTGACGATATAGAAGGAATTGGCCCTAAAAGAAGAAGAATGCTTATGCAGCATTTCGGAGATATAGAAAAAATAAGAAATGCGGAAGTTGATGAACTGCTTGAAATACCGGAGATGACAATAAAGGCTGCGGAAAATGTGTATGCGTTTTTCCATATGCAAAATAATGATAAGGAGAGTTGATATATGTCGAGTAAAACACAGATACCTCTTAAGAAATTTACGGATGAATTTGAACTTGAAAATCTTACACATGATATAGATATAGAAGGAAGAATGCTGAAGCAGAAGTTTGTAAACCGTCCGGCACTTCAGCTTACGGGCTTTTTTGACCATTTCGACAATACCCGTATACAGATTATCGGACGAATAGAGCATACTTATATGAAGAACCAGTCAAAGGAAACAAGAATAGAAATACTGGATAAGCTGTTCAGTTATCGTTTTCCTTGTATGGTTTTCTGCAAATCACTTCTTCCGTTTTCCGAAACCTTTGCCATTGCCGAAAAATACAACGTGCCTATTTTCGGAACAAGCTACGGTGCATCCGAGCTTTACAGTGAGGCAATAAGATGGCTCAATACAGAATTTGCGGAAAAGATAACAATGCACGGAGTACTTGTTGATGTTTATGGCGTTGGCCTTCTTATAATTGGCGAAAGCGGTATAGGAAAAAGTGAGGCGGCATTGGAGCTTGTAAAACGTGGTCACCGTCTTGTTGCCGATGATGCGGTAGAAATTAAAAGAATATCACATAAAATTCTTACGGGAAGCTGCCCTGAGCTTATAAGATATTTGATAGAGTTAAGAGGTATAGGTATACTTGATATAAGAGAGCTTTTTGGTGCAGGTTCGGTAAAAACAAGCCAGAACATAGATATTGTTGTCAGACTTACACAATGGGATCAGAATTATAATTATGACAGACTAGGTATTGAAGAGGAATATATAGAGATACTCGGAAATAAAGTAGTTTGTAAAACAATCCCGTTAAGACCGGGACGTAATGTTGCGGTCATAATTGAATCTGCCGCAATCAACCACAGACAGAAGATTATGGAAAAAACACCTTACGGCAGTATAGCCGAAAGACTTAATTTGAAATGAGGTGAAAGTGTTGTCCGAAAAACAACCTGAAATAAATTATATAGAAGAGCTTAAAAATATTTGCGGTACAGTTCTTCTTAATGAGCCGATGAGTCTTCATACGTCCTTCAGAACAGGCGGCCCGGCGGAGGTATTCATAAAGGCGGAAAGCACCGAAAATATAATCAGCGCGATAGATATTGCAAAAAAATATAATAAACAGTATATCATAACCGGAAACGGATCAAATATACTTGTTAAAGACGGCGGCATTGACGGAATAGTCATTAACATAGGAAATGAAATGAGCAAAATAAAGTGCGACGGCACAAAAATATATGCACAGGCAGGAGCTATGCTTTCTGCATTAGCAACGGCAGCCGCAGATGAAGAGCTTACAGGACTGGAGTTTGCCTCCGGCATACCGGGAACGGTCGGCGGAGCTGTGTTTATGAATGCCGGAGCATATGACGGAGAAATTAAAGACGTTATTGAATATGCCGATGTTATAGACAGCGAAGGAAATATACATAGGCTTATAAAGGACGAGCTTGAGCTTTCTTACAGGCATTCGGTTATAGATGACAAAAATATGATAGTTGTCGGAGCAATGTTTAACCTTAATAAAGGCATAAAGAAGAATATAACCGACAAAATGGCTGATTTTGCAAAAAGAAGACGAGATAAACAGCCTTTAAACTATCCCAGTGCCGGAAGTACATTTAAACGTCCCGAAGGATATTTTGCCGGAAAGCTCATTGAAGACAGCGGACTTAAGGGAAAAACAGTCGGCGGAGCACAGGTTTCCGAAAAGCATGCAGGTTTTGTCGTGAATATCGGAAACGCAACGTCAAGCGATATAATTGCGCTTATGGACGGTTGTATAGAAACGGTGTATAATAAATTCGGAGTTAAACTTGAGCCTGAGGTCAGAATATTGGGAAAGGACCTTTAACATAAAAGGCGTATACGAGAGGCAAAGGAGGAAATAATATGAAATTCGTAATTGTAACCGGAATGTCCGGTGCAGGAAAAACAACGGTTTTGAAATTCCTTGAGGATATGGATTTCTTTTGCGTGGACAATCTGCCGCCGGCACTTATAACAAAATTTTCTCAGCTTTGCTTTGAACAGGACGGTTCTATTGATAAGGTTGCGTTGGGAATAGATATACGAGGCGGAAAGCTTTTTAAGGATTTGTTTAAAAGTCTTGAGGATTTAAAAACAGAAGGCTATGATTATGAGATACTTTTCCTTGACGCTTCGGATTCAACGCTTATAAAAAGATATAAAGAAACAAGACGTTCACATCCGCTTTCGAAGGGCGGTTCGATAGAAACGGGAATACAAAAAGAAAGAGCAATGCTGGCTGATGTAAGACAAAAGGCAACCTATATTATTGATACCAGCAGTATATTGACAAGAGAACTCAGAGAGCAGATATACAAAATATTCAGAGAAAATACAAAGTTTGAAAGTCTTATTATTAAGGTATGCTCCTTCGGTTTTAAATACGGAATACCGATGGATGCAGATTTGGTTTTTGATGTGCGTTTTCTTCCGAATCCGTATTATATTCCGGAGCTTAAAGAGCTTACGGGCAACGATGATCCCGTATCTTCCTATGTTATGAGCTTTGATGAGAGCAAAATATTCCTTGAAAAGCTTGTCGATATGCTTGAATTTCTTATTCCTAAATATATATCTGAAGGAAAAACACAGCTTGTTATTGCGGTCGGCTGCACCGGCGGAAAGCATCGTTCCGTGACGCTGGCAAATGAGCTTTATGCAAAGCTTATGAAAAACCACAGTGTAATACTCAGCCATAACGATATAGAAAAAGACTCCAAAACCAAAAGGCTTTGACATTTTTACTAATAAGCTAAAGTTGAAGAGTTTGTTGGGAGGACGAAAATTTGTCATTTTCATATAATGTTAAAAGCGAGTTGTCCCATCATTTTGGAAATGCAAGACATTGCAGTATAGCAGAACTTGCGGCAATATTGAATATGTGTGGACATATTGCGGATAATCACAATAAATTTTGTGTAAAAATACAAACAGAAAATCCGGTCGCTGCCAGAAAGTACTTTACATTACTAAAAAAAACTTTTAATATAGACAGTGAAGTTTTGATTAGGCGTAATAGTCAGCTTAAGAAAAACAGAATTTATATGCTCTTTATAAATAATGACGAAGAGGCCAGAAGGGTTCTTAATGCCTGTGGTCTGCTGTACACCGAAAACGGTGCGGAGAAAACAGCCAGAAGAATAGACAGAACAGTCGTCAGCAGTGTATGCTGCAAAAGAGCATATATAAGAGGTGCATTTTTGGCATCGGGTTCTATATCTGATCCGGAAAAAATGTATCATCTTGAGTTTGCGTGTTTGGATGAACCGTACAGCGAAAGCTTAAGGGATTTGATAAATTCCTTCGGGCTTGATGCAAAAATTGTTAAACGTAAGGAGCATTTCGTTGTCTATCTGAAAGAGGGAGAGCAGATAGTAGACCTTTTGAACATAATGGAAGCGCATAAAGCTCTTATGGATCTTGAGAATGTAAGAATACTTAAGGATATGCGTAACAATGTGAACAGAAAGGTTAACTGCGAAACCGCAAACCTTAACAAAACAGTAAATGCAGCTGTAAAGCAGATTGAAGATATTGAACTGATACTTACAAAAATGGATTTGTCACAGCTTCCGCAGTCTCTGAGCGATATTGCGGCACTAAGATTGGATTATCCTGATGCAAGTCTGAAGGAGCTTGGTCAGATGCTTAATCCGGCAGTGGGAAAGTCCGGTGTTAATCACAGATTGAGAAAATTAGCTGAAATTGCGGATTCTTTGAGAGAGGAAATGGGTGAAGGAATTGGTAAGTAAAACTATTAAAGTAAAGAACACTCTTGACACAAGACAGGTTGCATACTTAGTACAGTGTGCCGGACAGTTTAAAAGTGATATTCGTATTGAAGAAGATGAAAAAAGAATTAATGCAAAGAGCATAATGGGAACAATTTCTCTTGCAATTAAAGAGGATGACAACATTACGGTTGTGGCCGAAGGCGTTGATGAGGCTAAGGCAGTTGAGGAAATCGTAAAGATTCTTGCATAATACATAAATTTATTTAAATAAGTTCGAAATTAAGGCTGTTATTTTAATGAAGTTTAATTCATAAAATGGCAGCTTTATTTTATGTAAAATTGCTCCGAAAAATAAACATAAAATAAATATTGATATTGTTGATTATACTGTTATAATATTTAAACGGTTTATATTGTTAATAGAAAAAAATAAGTTTAAAGTATAGAAAAATCACTTGAAAGGATGGTTTATTTGAAATCTAATTCATGCAGAAATACGCTTGTTATCGGCCACAGAAATCCGGACACGGATTCTATCTGTTCTGCCATTGCTTATGCGGAGCTTAAAAATAAGCTTATGGGTGGCGGTTATTGTGCCGGAAGAGCGGGAAGAATAAGCAGTGAAACAAAGTTTGTTCTTGACAGCTTTGGCGTAAAAGAGCCGAATTATGTTGCATATGTCGGCGCACAGGTCAAGGACATGGATATGATATATACAGACGGCGTCAATGAAGAAATGACTCTTCAGGAGGCCTACAAAATAATGCGAGAGGAAAAGATTGTTTCTCTCTGCGTAACCGATGACAACGGTATGCTCAAAGGTCTTGTTACAATGGGCGATATTGCCAATTCAACAATGGACGTATATGACAACAGAATTATTTCAAAGGCAAAAACAACATTTGCAAGCATTGCAAAAACGCTTGACGGCCAGATTGTTGTAGGCGACAAAAACAAGGTTTTTGACCATGGCAAGGTGTTTATCGGTGCGGCAAATCCTGACCTTATGGGCGAGTTTGCCGAAGAAGGCGATGTTGTTATACTTGGAAACAGATATGATTCACAGCTTTGTGCAATCGAGATGAATGCGTCGGCACTTATTGTATGCTCGGACACGAAAATTTTCGATACAATAAAAAGACTTGCGGCTGAAAGAAACTGCGTTATAATAACAACGCCTTATGACACCTATACAATCGCAAGACTCATAAACCACAGTATGCCCATTGGATATTTTATGACAAATGCGGAAGATCTTATACAGTTTAACACAGAGGATTATGTTGATGAAATAAAGAAGGTAATGAGTGATAAGCGTTACAGAAACTTCCCTGTAATAGATATGGACGGAAAATATTACGGCATGATTTCAAGAAGAAGTCTTCTCAATCTCAAGAAGAAGGAAGTTATTATGGTTGACCATAACGAGAAATCACAGGCGGTTGAAGGCATAGAAGAGGCAGATGTGCTTGAAATAATCGACCATCATAAGATAGCCGCAATAGAAACGGTAAATCCGGTTTATTTCAGAAATCAGCCTCTCGGATGTACGGCTACAATAATAACACAGATGTATGATGAAAACGGCGTTGAGATAACAAAAGAAATCGCAGGACTTCTTTGTGCGGCAATACTTTCCGATACACTTATTTTCCGTTCACCGACATGTACGGAGCTCGATAAAAAGACAGCTTACAGACTTGCGGAAATTGCCGGAATAGATGTTGAAAAATTCGGAACGGATATGTTCAGTGCCGGAAGTGATCTTAAGAATAAAACCGTTGAGGAAATATTTTATCAGGATTTCAAAAAGTTTGCCTCGGACGGCGTAGGCTTTGGTGTAGGACAGATAAATTCCTTCAATTCGGCAGAGCTTGCAGAGATAAAAGCGAGAGTTATTCCGTTCATGGAGCATGCTGTTTCGGAAATGGGCATACAGCTTATTGCGTTTATGCTTACAAATATCTCAGACGAAAGCACAGAGCTCATTTACAGCGGCCCTATGGCAGACAGCATTATAAACAATGCTTACGGTGATATGGAAAAGACAGGTGATAAGGCTGTTTATCTTCCCGGAGTTGTATCAAGAAAGAAGCAGCTTGTTCCAAAAATAATAAGAGGAATACAGCAGCTTTAATTAAGAATTTTGAATTAGAATTCCGGACGTTTGCGGAAAATGGCACAAAATGTAATTAAGTTACGCAGAATATTTGATTTTATTTTTAGTCATTGTGGAATAATAGCTTTGAGGAATTATTTTACACAGGAGGACTAAAATACTAAATGAAAAAAATAATAAAAGTTGTGACTATGATACTTATTTCGTTGTCGGCTGTTGCTGCGTTTCCCGATGCCGCATTTTCCAAGGATAAACCATATGTTTCAAAAAAACTGCATTATGCTTATATAACAGGATATTCGGACGGCAGCTTCAGACCTTATGAATTTATTACAAGGCAGGAGGCTGCCGTTATTGTATGCAGATTAACGGATATTGCGTCGGATAATGTATATAAAAAGTTTAAAGATGTCGGTGCTGATAACTGGTCATATGATGCGGTTGAGCGACTTTATAACATGGGAATAATAAGTGGTTATGATGACGGAAGCTTTCGTCCGGAGGAGAATATAACAAGAGCAGAGTTTGCCGTTATGCTTTACGGCTTTACAAAGCATAATGAGCCCAAAAAGGAATTCTGGGATTTAAAAGATCATTGGGCTAAAGAGTATATTGAAAAGGCGGCGGCTGGCGGCTGGTTTGCCGGTTATACCGACGGCAGTTTTCATCCCGATGAATATATAACAAGAGCCGAGGCGGTGTTCTTTATTAATTACGCCTTGGACAGATTTCCGGAATACGAAACAGATCTCCTTGAGGATAAAAAGACATTCACCGATGTTTCAAGGGACGATTGGTTTTATATGGCTGTCTGCGAGGCGGCAAACAGCCACGAATGTTATTACAGAGCCGATGAAAGTGAAATTTGGAGTCTGGTTATTTAATAAGAACAAAGTGATTTTTATTATAATCCAATATTCCTTCCGCCTTCAGTTTTGCGAGCACAGACGAAACTGCACTTCTGTCGGCAGCAAGATAATCGGCAAGCCCTTGGCGGTCGAAGGGAATATCAAATTCGTTTTTGCCTGTTTTTATTGAAACATCAGATAAATATGAAAGAATTTTTTCACGGAGCGTTCTCTTGGAGAGATGCTCCATTCTTTCTGTAAGGAACATATTTTTCTGTGAAAGTATAGAAAGCATATTGTGAGAAACATCATGGTGAAATTCGCATGATGCACTGCATGGAGTTACTGTGCGATCTCTGTCAAGAAAAATAATTCTGCTCGGCTTTACGGTATAAATCGATACCGGAATTGTATCTACTCCGGCAAGTGCAAATGCCTCGCCGAAAAGCATTCCTTCGCCGAGCTGTGCCAATATGGTAACATTTCCCCATATATCCTCTTTTATAATCTGTACACTGCCGGAAAGAACTATTCCTATTTCGGCAGAGGATACGCCTGCATTTAATATAAATTCATTTTTTCCGTAGCTTCTTTCTCTTGCCTTAAGACAGCCGAGCATAGGATTTATGCTGTATGACGGTATACCTTTGAATAACGGTGAATTGGTAAGTATTTCAGCAGTTGTTTTCATAAAAAATCTCCTTATGTTGTAATTACAACGGATTTAGTTTAATTATTTTATTATAATCTCATCATAAAGTCAATCAAAGAGCATAAAGAGAGGAGATTAAAATTATGAAAAGAAGAATAATTAAGATAGATGAAAGTAAATGTAACGGATGTGGTCTTTGCGCCGCCGCTTGCCACGAAGGTGCAATAGATATGGTTGACGGAAAAGCAAAGCTTATGCGTGAGGATTATTGCGACGGACTTGGTGACTGCCTTCCGGCTTGTCCTGCAAATGCGATTACATTTGAGGAGAGAGAGGCCCCTGCGTATAACGAAGCCGCAGTTCTTGCGTCTAAAGCGGCAAAGGAGCAGAAAAAAGCACCGTTTGTATGTCCTTCGACAATGGCAAAAAGCTTTGTAAGAAAGCATGAAGAGCATGCAGAGCCGACAACAGAAATATCTATGGAAAGCCAGCTTACCCAGTGGCCCGTACAGATAAAGCTTGTACCTGTTAATGCACCTTATTTCAACGGAGCAAAGCTCCTTGTTGCGGCAGACTGTACAGCATTCGCTTACGGAAACTTCCATAATAAATTCATTAAAAACCATGTTACATTGATTGGCTGTCCTAAGCTTGACGGTTTGGATTATTCCGAAAAGCTTACGGAGATTATCAGAAACAATGACATCAAGAGTGTTGATATTGTGCGTATGGAGGTTCCTTGCTGTGGAGGCCTTGAAAACGCAGTAAAGAAAGCACTTATGGACAGCGGAAAAATGATTCCGTGGCAGGTGACAATTATCTCTACCGACGGAAAAATAATAGATAAATAAGTCGAAATCAGGATTTTGACTTGCTTAAACAGAGGTATGAATAGCTCATTCCATCGGCTTAAAAGCCTTGAAACTATTGACCATGCAAGTATGCACCCCGAAGAAAACGGGGCGGTCGCAGACCGTTTTGCGTAGCAAAATGCTTTGACCATAGCATGGTGGCGAAGCCACTTTCGCTTGCG
>Ga0129312_1000105_pt1 | contig 85860 bp, 80 predicted proteins | sample O827metagenome_FD_94434 | JGI IMG/M metagenome (GOLD analysis project Ga0129312, IMG submission 94434) | Orangutan group fecal microbial communities from Wisconsin, USA - O827 metagenome | ecosystem: Host-associated > Mammals > Digestive system > Large intestine > Fecal | place: USA: Wisconsin... | reverse complement strand
ATAGTCTATAACTTTACGATATACTACATCCATAAGCAGATACTTCTTTTTTCTAATTTTCTTTTGCCGGCGCTCGCCGGTGTCTAAAAATTCAAGAATTCCTGCTTAGAACCCAATGAACAATAAAATTTATCTAAGGAGGAAAACGTGATTAGAGAACTGAAGATTGCAGTAAGTGCTTCCGGGAAAGAAGCGCAGTACGATGAACATGCCAAGAACATCGCGGGGCAGAAGTTCATCATAGCCAACATTCTGGCAAAATCCGTGGAAGCTTTCCGGGGAATGAAGCCAAAGGACATTATTCCCTACATTGAAGGGGAGCCTTACATCAGCAAGGTACCGGTGGAGCCGGGACTTACCAATGCCGTCCGGGAGGAAAACGGGCAGCGTGTGACCGGATTAAATACGGAAAATCGGGAAATCAACGAAGGGCTTGTACGGTTTGATGTAATCTGTTATGTGCGGCTGCCGGAGCGGGATGGAGAAAAGGTACCTGACGGCAAAAAGAAGCCGCTGACCCAGATTATCATCAACGTGGAGATACAGAAAAATCAGCCGAAGAAGTATAAAATCTTAAACCGCTCCATTTTCTATGTATGCCGACAGATTTCCGCCCAGAAGGAGAGGGACTTTACGGGTTCCAATTACGATGATATTAAAAATGTGTATTCCATCTGGATTTGTATGAATATGGAGAAAAACAGTATGTGCCATATTCATCTTACAAAGGATGACATTGTTGATAATCAGAAGTGGAAAGGAAATCTGGATTTACTTAATATCATTATGATTGGCATAGGAGAAGAAGTACCCGGACGGGAGGAAGGGTATGAACTCCACCGGCTTCTGGGTGCTGTATTTTCCAAGAAGCTTACGTTGGAAGAGAAATTAAACATACTACAGGAATACGATGTTCCTGTGGAAGAAGAATTCAGAAAGGATGTGAATGAGATGTGTAACTTAGGCGAAGGAATTTTGGAAGACGGCATTGCAATAGGACTGCAAAAAGGACAGGCTGAGCTTATCCGGAACATGCACAAAAACGGTCTCACGGCGGAACAGATAGCAGCAGTTACCGATAAGAATATAGAGGAAGTCAAAGATATTCTTGAAAATAAGAATTCAGAAAAATAAGAAATAAGAATAAGTAAAAGTTATTCTAGAAAGTAAGGAATAAGTAAAGGATATTCTTGAAAACAAGGAATAAGTAAGGGTGAGTTTGCCCGGAACGGGCGTCCGCCCTAAAGTAAATCCCATATTTGCCGATATGTATTACAGATGCGTAACTGCAGTGCGCATCTATTATACATATGGTCGCCACGGATGGTATCAGAAAGGAAAAGGAAGCCCTTATGATATCGTTTTTGTTTTTATGGGACAAGGAAGGAAAATAGGAGCAAGGGACCGCCGGCCTTAATGGCAGAAGGGGGCAAACTTGAAGATAAGTTCCAGTAATATGATAATGCAGTCGTCACGGAGATACACTTCTTCGTGGAGTGTGACGCAGCGTTTTCAGTTTAACAAAGGTCTGCAGGATGCAGACACAAAAGAAATGAAGGAATGGGAGGAACCGGAAGCTTCCCAGACCTACGATAGCCTGAAAAATTATTTTGGCAACCTGCGGATAACGCATCTGGAGGTGCGGCAGGACACCGGCTCGGTGTTTGAACAGTTCAGACAGCAGACAATCCGTTCTATTTTTGCCATGCTTTTCGGCGAAGAAAAGGCAAAAGAAATATTTGAAGACAGAGAGATTTCGGCAAAACAGACGGAAGTACCGGCTCAGATGCTGCAGACGGGAACCCTGCAAAGCGCCGGCATGATAACTTACCGGGTAGAACAGCAGTATGCAGAACAGGAAAGCACGTATTTTTCCACAAACGGAATTGTGCGTACGGCTGATGGCAGGGAAATCAATATCCGTGTGGATGTAGGCATGTCCCGGAGTTTTCAGGCGGCTTTCAGCAAAGAAATGACCGTGGACACCTGCGACCCGCTTGTCTTGAATTTTGACGGCAACGCAGCAGAGCTTACCGACCAGAAACTTTATTTTGACCTGGATTGCGACGGCAAAAAAGAACTGATTTCCGGTCTGGGAAGCGGAAGCGGCTATCTGGCGCTGGATAAAAACGGGGACGGAGTTATCGGCGACGGCAGGGAACTCTTCGGACCGGGCAGCGGCAACGGCTTTGAGGAGCTGGCAGCCTATGACGAAGACGGCAACGGCTGGATTGACGAAAATGATGTGATTTTTAATTCCCTGAAAATCTGGTGCAAGGATGAAAATGGCAACGACAGACTTTACAGCCTTGCGGAAAAAGGTCTGGGAGCCATCTGTCTGCAAAATGTTTCCACGGATTTTTCCTTAAAGAATGCAAAAAATGAAACTAATGGAATAATCCGTAACACCGGTATCTTTTTGTATGAAAACGGCGCAGCGGGCACAATCCAGCATGTGGATATGGCAAAGCATCTGGACAAGACACAGTAAACCATTGCAAGAGATAAGTTAAAACAAAATAAGTGACAAAAACAAAACAATGGAAAAAGAGCGGGTAAAAGAATTTTTATTTTTTGCACGTTCTTTTTCTTTTGCATAAATCCTCGACATCAGGCAAGACTATGCATACAGAAGTTATATCTGAACCATATGGAAAAGAAGGTCCTGTGAAAATCCTATGGAAAGATAAAAATAAATAAGGAAAGGATGCATAGCAAAATGAGAAGGGATAATGGATATAAAAGAGGCAGAAATGCTGCTAAAAAAGAGAAAATTATCATGATTGCTTCTTCGGCATTTGTATTGATGGCGCTGACCATGACCGGCGTTTATGTGAAAAATAACAACAGTGAGCAGAAAAACGACGGCTATCAGATTAACTTTGACCAGTTGGAAAACCAGGTGAAGGACGAGCTGGGCAATACCGGCAATCAGATGCAGGAGCAGCTTCAGAATTTAAGCGACCCCATTGCCAAGGAGGACGATTTGGATTATACGCCGATGGAAGAGGTGGGCTCCGGTGACGTGGAAATTCCGGGACTTACGGGAGATACCACAAACAGCGACGGCAAAACGGCACATGCAGGAGAAGAGGAGCTTGCGCCTGATCTGGTGGATGAGGCAGAGGAAACCGGGATGACTTCCGAAGTGGAGAAAGAAAATGACCTTGCCGATGCGGGCGAAGAAGTAACCAGCGGTTCCCATGTGAAGAAACAGGAAATTTCCTGGCAGGCGGGCGATTATTTTGTTTGGCCGGTAAACGGCAATGTGCTGATACCTTACAGCATGGATAAAACCGTTTATTTTGCTACTCTGGACCAGTATAAATATAGCAGAGCCATGGTGCTTGCGGCAGAGGAAGGAACCACCATATATGCATCCGCTTCCGGCACCGTGGAGTCCGTTTATACGGATGCGGAAATCGGCAATGCCGTGAAATTAAATATCGGCGGCGGTTACGAAGTGGTATATGGGCAGTTGAAGGATATTCAGGTGAAAAAAGGCGGCTATGTGGAAAAAGGCAGCGTCATCGGTACAGTGGCGGCGCCTACGAAATATTACAGTGCGGAAGGCGCCAATATTTACTGTGAACTTCTGCATGACGGCGCAGCGGTTGACCCTATGGGGGCACTGCAATAATGCTTTATATCACAGGTGGAAAAATACTGACCATGGCGGGTAGGGTGTATGAAAACGGAACCATCGGCATCCAGAACGGAAAAATTGCGGAAATCAAGGAAGGCTCCATCCACAATACAGGTTGCAACTGCCAGAAAAATATTATCAATGTAGACGGAGCCTGGGTCATGCCCGGTCTCATAGAGGCGCACTGCCATGTGGGCATCAGCGAGGAGAAAAAGGGCATGGAAGGGGATGACTGCAACGAAAATGTCAACCCCATTACCCCCTACCTCCGGGCGATTGATGCCATCAACACCATGGATGCCGGCTTTTCGGATGCCGTGAGAGCGGGCATTACCTCTGCTATGATTGGCCCGGGAAGCTCCAACGTGGTAGGCGGACAGTTTGCGTTCTTAAAGCTCTTCGGACGCTGTATCGATGATTTGATTGTAAAGGCGCCGGCAGCCATGAAGGTGGCGTTCGGCGAAAATCCCAAGGTCAATTATTCCGGAATGGGAAAGAGCCCGTCAACCAGAATGGCGATTGCGGGCATGCTCAGAGAAGAGCTTTTTCATGCGAGGGAATACCTGAAAAAGAAAAAAGAGAACAAGAATTTTGAACCGGATTTCCGGATGGAACCGTGGGAAGCCGTGTTCAGCGGCGAAATCCCCTTGAAAGCGCATGTGCACCGGGTGGATGATATTTTTACGGCGGTGCGTATTGCCAAGGAGTTCGGACTCCGCATGACGCTTGACCACTGCAGTGAGGGACATCTGGTGGCGGACCGGCTGGCACAGGAAGGTTTTCCTGCCATCGTGGGACCGGATTTATCCAGCCGCAGCAAAATCGAAGTGCAGAATGTGGCATTCAAAACCGTAGGTATTTTGCAGAAAGCGGGAATGCTGACGGCGATTACCACGGACCACCCCGTATCGCTTATCCAGTCTCTGCCCATTTGCGCCGGAATGGCGGTTAAGGCGGGGCTTCCCATGGAAGAAGGCTTAAAAGCCATTACCATTAACTCGGCAAAAATCTGCGGCGTGGCAGACCGGGTAGGCAGTCTTGAGGTGGGAAAGGATGCGGACATCGCTGTTTTTACCGGCAATCCCATGGAAGTTTTCACCAGGACGCTTTATACCATTATTGACGGCAGGATTGTGTACGATGCCGGAAAAGACGAAGGTGAGAAAGCATAAACCGCACTTTACCGGGCTTTTTTTTCATGGTAAAATAAGCAGGGTGATGAGATTGCGGAAAAAGTGGAAGCAAATAACGGCGTTGCTGCTTGTGATGGTTTTATTAAGCGGCTGCGGTTTGGAAAATAAATTGAATAATGATGCGGCGGGAAACAGTAATCCGATGGAGAACGTTGCTGCGGGAAATAATGCCGGAACCAACGGTACTGCGGCGGAAGCCCAAGCCGACGGCGACAGTTCCACCGCTGCCGGTTTTTCCGTTGCCTACGAATTGCCCGATATGCAGCCGGGTGTGCTGGTTTCCCGCAGCGGCTATCCGGAGAATGGCAGGAAAACGGTGATTTTCCGGGGTAAAAAGCTTCCCGGGCATTATGAAATTATAGACCGGACGGAAAAAACAGTAATTTTTACCGGAGATTTGCAGGATGTTGTATACAACGCCCTGACAGAAGAATATAATGGCTATGGAGATTTTTCGGAGCTTACAACGGAGGGTGAATATGAAATCCGTTGTGACTATATCGGGTATTCCTATCCGTTTACCATCGAAAAGGGCGGCCTTTCCGGAAAACTGGCAGAGGGGATAAACGAATTAAAGGGTCCGGAAGCTCTTGCGGACGATGAGATAGAAGAGGCATGCAGAACGGTTTCTATGCTGCTGCTTTCTTATGAGCTGTACGGCGGCGTTTACACACAGGATGCGGATACGGAGGAGGCATTTTTTGCCGTACTTCGTACTTACATAGAATGGTTGTACGGAAAGCTGGACAATTCCGATTATGAGGAAACGGCGTGGATTTCCTCAGTGCTTGCCAAGTTCAGTTACAGTTATCAGAAAAAGGACAGCAATTATGCCACGTCCTGCCTGCAGGCGGCTGACAAGGCCTGGAAAACGGTGAGTCAGGAGAAAGATACTCCGCCGGAATTGCTTTTTTATGCAGCGGGTGAGCTGTACCGGGCAACCGGTCAGAAAAAATATTCCAAAGTGCAGGAAGAAGCGGCGGAACGGCTGCCGGAAACCGTGGATAACGGCGCCCAGACATTCGGAACTTTTACCTATGCTTCCACAAAACGGAAAATAGATGTGGAACTTTGCGGTAAAATGCTGATGGTGCTACTTAACCGGGCGGAGGAAATTGCCGCCTGTGCCAAGGATATGCCTTACGGCATCGGCAGCAGCATTACCACCGGGGAACAGATGCAGGTCTGGTGGGAGGGTGTCCTCATTGCTTCCTGCAATTATGTAATTACCAACAATGAGTACGGCACACTTACGGAAAATTACGCCCGGTATTTTGAGGGCATCAATGAGGAAGCGGAAAGCCTCTTATACCGGACCGATGAAGAAACAGCGGCATATCTTTTGCTCCTCAGCGAAATGGCGAGCAGGGAATTATAATATAAAAACAAGTAATAGCATGAACGCAGAAGCTTGTTAAGCAGGATATGCGGATACAGGAATGAAGAAAATCATAGGAAAGGCAAGGACGGAAGGATGAATATTGTAGTTTTGGCAGGCGGAATCAGCACAGAAAGAGATGTATCGTTAATTTCCGGTCAGAAAATTTATCAGGCAATCAAAGGAAACGGACACCATGCGGTGCTTTTGGATGTTTTCTTAGGCTATGAGGGCGATATTTCCCATATTTTTGAAGAGGACATCAACTGGGAAGCACAGGTAAGCGGCATCAAGGAAACCAATCCCGATATTGAAAAGGTAAAAGCCATGCGCCCTGACTGGGAGAAAAATTTCTTCGGTCCCAATGTCATTGCCATATGCCAGAAAGCGGATGTGGTATTTATGGCGCTGCACGGCGAAAACGGCGAAAACGGTAAAATTCAGGCATGCTTCGATTTAATGGGCATTACTTATACCGGCACGGATTATGTTTCCTCCGCCCTTAGTATGGATAAGGGATTGACCAAGGATATTTTCCGGCAGTACGGCGTTCCCACCCCGCAGGGCTTCCGCTTAAAGAAAGGGGAAAAGGAACCGGAAGAAGTTACGTTCCCCTGCATCGTAAAGGCTTGCTGCGGCGGTTCCAGCGTGGGCGTCAGCATTGCAGGAAATGAAGAAGAATATGAGGCGGCTAAAGCAGAAGCATTCAAATACGATAAGGAAGCCGTTGTGGAACAGTACATAAAGGGCAGGGAATTTTCCATAGGTCTGCTGGAAGGAAAGGCGCTTCCCATTATTGAAATTGCACCGAAACAGGGATTTTATGATTATAAGAATAAATATCAGGCAGGCAGTACAGTAGAAACCTGCCCGGCGGACCTGACACCGGAACAGACTAAGCAGATGCAGGCTTATGCGGAGAAGGGATTTGCGGCGCTCCGCCTGAAAAACTATGCCCGTCTGGATTTTATGATGGGAGAAAGCGGCGATATGTATTGCCTGGAGGCCAACACCCTTCCGGGAATGACACCTACGTCACTTTTGCCCCAGGAAGCGGCTGCCATCGGTATCAGCTATGAACAGCTTTGTGAGAAGCTGATTGCGATTTCCTTAAAGAAATAGGAATTCCTTAACGAAATAGGAAAAGAGAGGAAACTGTTATGAAAAATCTGTCCTTGGAGAATATTGCCAGAGCCTGCAGCAGTGAACTGAAAAATGCAGGAGGAAACGAAACAAGGGAAATTACCTGCGCGGTCATCGATTCCCGGAAAATAGAAGAGGGCGGTCTTTTCTTTGCCACTAAGGGAGAAAAGGTGGACGGACACCGTTTCATCGGTCAGGTGTTTGAAAAAGGAGCGGCATGTGTGGTTACCTGCATGACACCGGAAGAGGTGGAAGCAGCTTACGGGGTTCCGGCAGATGCCTGGGGACCGTACATATTGGTGGATGACTCGCTGCGTGCGCTGCGCAAGGTGGCTTCTTTTTATCGCAGCGGTCTGACTATCCCGGTGGTAGGCATTACCGGCAGTGTGGGAAAGACCAGTACCAAGGAATTTATTGCGGGTGTGCTTTCCGAAAAGTACTGTGTTCTGAAAACAGAGGGCAACTTTAACAACGAAATCGGACTGCCGCTGACATTGCTCCGCATTCAGGAAGAACATGAAGTGGCTGTTGTGGAAATGGGTATCAGTGATTTCGGAGAAATGAGCCGTTTAGGCGAAATGGCAAAGCCTGACATCTGTGTCATTACAAATATCGGACAGTGTCATCTGGAAAATCTTCACAACAGGGAAGGTATTTTCCGCGCCAAGACAGAGATTTTCCATTACATGAAGGACGGCGGCGAAGTCTGCTTGAACGGTGAGGATGACCTGCTGGCGGCTGTTACGGAAGTGAACGGCAAAAAAGTGCATCATTTCGGCATTTCCGACCGGGAAGGTTTTGAAGTATACGCAACGGATATTGAAAGTCTGGGACTGCTCGGCAGCAAGGCAGTTTTACATACACCGGAAGGAAGCTGCCCGATTGAAATTTCTCTTCCCGGCATTCACATGGTAATCAATGCTACCGCTGCGGCGCTTGTCGGCAGGCTGCTTGGACTTTCTTTAGAGGAAATTCATGCGGGCATTCACAATGTTACTCCGGTGGGCGGCAGAAGCAATCTGATTAAAACGAAGGATAAGCTTGTGATTGATGACTGCTACAACGCCAATCCGGTTTCCATGAAAGCGGCGATTGATTTGCTGGCAACGGCAACGGACCGCAAGGTAGCCATCTTAGGAGATATGTTTGAATTGGGAGAAAAGGAAGACAGCCTCCATGCGGAGGTGGGCGCATATGCGGTGGAACAGGGCATTGATGCCGTTTACTGTGTAGGAACGCTGTCAAAAGCCATGTACGATGCGGCGCTGGAAGCTTACGACGGTTCACAGGATGTGCGGTATTTTGCAGACAGGGACGAACTGATGGAAAGCCTCCCGGATTTGCTGGCACCGAACGATACCATACTGGTTAAGGCATCCCACGGAATGGGATTTGCCAAAGTCGTGGAAGCATTGACCAAGGAAGCATAAGACAAAAAGAGCGGAAAATGGAATTCTCATTTCCCGCTCCTTTTTGTTTTGGAAAAGCAGAAGGGGATGGCAGGCACGATTAGGCTTATAAAACAGAAAAGTGCCTACAGAAAAAGAGAAAGTAGGCACGATAAAGCTTATGAAACAGAAAAGTGCCTACAGAAAAAGGAAGAAGTAGGCACAAAACCGTATGAGTAATAAACGGGTGCCTACTTCTTAAAAAGTGGTAGGTACTGACAGAGGTTTTCATTGAAATAGTGCCTATTTTAAACTTTTTTCTATGTCATATACTTTCTTAGCGTAAATAAGAGTAGCCGCCGTGGCGCCAAGCAGGTAAATCAGCATCATAACAGTTGCCGCGTTGCCGTTTAAGAAAATGGAAGTAACGACGGTGAGAATACCGGCGGCAATCATGGCGATGGCGCCGAAACGGTTGCTTTTCCGCCAGGTGGTATCGTTATACATACTGTAAGAAATACGCACACCCAAAAGATAGTTTTTCCGGGTCTTGGGCATGAAATTTCCCAGAACAATGAAGATGCCGCCCAGTATGATACAAGAAACCTTGGCAATATCGACAGAGGCAACGGTGCTGTCTGTGACGGCTGTCTGATAGGAACCGTACAGGATAAATGCCTGCATGACGGTATACATCACTGCCATGGATAAGCCGACAATCGGCAGGAATTTTGCGTTGGACTGTGCTTCCGCCCGCTCTTTGTCGGATTTTGCCCGGTCTGCTTTTTTTTCAAAGTGCCGGGTAAAAAGATGCCAGAACAGGGTGATTGCCAGAATCAATAAGGGGAAAATATAGCTTTCGTATTTGCTTCCCCACCGGTCGATTTCTCCCGCAAAATTTGAATGCATAGGTATGGTATCGGGCATAAACTGTAAGGCAACGGCGGTAAAAAGCAAAGGAATAACAGATACAATCCACATCAGTTTTTTCATTTTCGACTCCCTCCAAACTGTTCAATCCATAAAATCAATTCATCCAGCACCGTGGTATTGAGCTCATAATAAATAAAGTTTTTACTCTTATATTCCATAATTAAATCGGCGCCTTTTAGAAGCTTTAAGTGGTAGGACAGGGCAGCCGGTGTCACAGAAAGCCTTTCGGCAATTTCCCCGGCGTTCAGCCTGCCGTCCTTTAACATCACCAGAATATCCCGCCGCTGTTTATCGGCAAGGACCTTAAAAATATTGTTTTCACCCATACAACTGTGCTCCCGGAATGCTTGCTATAAAATGTTTACTATAGGTAGAAGAAAGCAACATGCTATTTCAAAAATATTTTAAGCAGCTTTTTCTTTAGTATAACAAATGTGGAGAAAATGTCAATAACTATTTCAAAATATTTTTAATTAACCATGTAAATGATATGAATTATCTGTCCTTTTATATAAAAAACGGAGAGGCTTATTTTGCCTCTCCGAAATATTTCTCTTTGTTCCGGAAATAGGTTTCTTCAATGACCGCTTTCACGGTGGCGCCTATCACTTTCTTTTCTTCCCGGGACATTTCATTTAAGTAAATCGGCTTACCGTATTCAATGACTACGGTGGCCTTTTTTATTTTGGGGAAATGGTCTTCAAAAACGGCTGCCGAATTGACGATGGTCATGGGAATAATCGGCGCACCGGATTTCTCGGCAATCTTAAAGCTGCCATCGTGGAACGGCAGGAAGGTATCGGCGGTTTTGTTGCGGGTGCCTTCCGGGAAAATGCAGACGGAAATACCGGATTTTACCATTTCAATGGCCTGCAGAATGGTTTTTAAGCCTTCCTTTATGTTGTCACGGTCAAGGAATAAGCAGTGCAGGTATTTCATCCAGACAGAAAGCAGGGGAACCTTGAGCATTTCCTTTTTTGCCACATAGCCGGTGGGACGCGGTACTTTGGGATAGGTTAAAATAATGTCGTAAAAGCTGCGGTGGTTTCCCACATACAGTACAGCTTTATCCTTTGGTACGTTTTCTTCGCCAACGGTAATGACCTTGGTGCCGGAAAGAAAAGCGACCACGCGGAATGCCCAGTTTACAATGGCAAGGGAACTGCGGGATTTCGCATCCGGCTTCCATTTGCCGATAAGCCATTCGATAAAAAAGAGGGGAATGGAGCAGATTAAAAACAAAATAACGAAGGTTGCTACAATAATCAGTCGAAGCATGGAAAATCTCCTTTGTATGCGTAATCATTTTCAGTTTACCATACAAAGGAGGGAAAGACAATTACTGAAATTCCACCGTTTTATCCATATATTCCGTCTTGATGACAATATAGGGATATGAAGGGGCGTCGGAGGTTTTTTCATCGGGAGAGGGACCCAGCAGACAGGTGTCCACACAAATGGCGTTCTCCGTCAGATACAGTTCGTTTACCGCGATACTGTAACCGCCGGTGGGCTGCTCGCCGTAACCGACACACAGATACAGATAACTCTCATCGGTATATGTAAAACTGAAGGCGTCCTTTTTCCTCTCGGTAATGAGCCCCTTTAATTCATCCGGAAGAACCTCTTCCGAAAGTACCGTAAATTCCATATCCCGGAGCTTGGTATTTTCACCGGTTCCCAGGCTGCAGCCGCAAAGCAGGAGAAGACCGACGATGAGCAAAACTGCAGTGAACATTGGCAGCCGGGAAACCTTGCCGGAAAGCCGGGCAGGCAATCGGAAAAATTTAGATGGCAGGTGCATAAAATTTCCTTTCTGATTCAGGATGTTATTAATAGTTATGAAAAAAAGGTATTCCATATGCGGAAAATATGATATTCTAAAAGATAAGACAACAGATACAAATCCCGTGTCTTGATGAGAAGGCAGAGCGGACGAAGAAAGGAAAAAGCAGATGATTTTCATAAAAAATGCTTATGTGACAGACCCCGCCGGCGGCAGGGAAGAAAAAGCAGATATCCTGTTAAAAGACGGAAAAATTGTTAAAATCGGTCAGATAAAGGAAGAAGAACTGGCTGCAGAACCGGCTTCTTTCCGGGTAATTGATGCCGAAGGGCTTGTGGCGGCGCCGGGACTTGTGGACGTGCATTCCCATTTCCGTGACCCGGGCTTTACCTATAAAGAAGACATCGAAACCGGTGCAAAGGCAGCGGCAAAGGGAGGCTACACCACCGTGGTTCTGATGGCAAATACGAAGCCCTGCGTGGACAATGAGGAAACACTCCGTTACGTGATAGAAAAAGGGAAGCAGACCGGCATTCATGTGTATACCTGCGCAACCGTGACAATGGGCATGCAGGGAAAAGAAATCGTGCCCATGGAAGAGCTGGCGCAAAAAGGTGCGGTAGGCTTTACCGATGACGGAGTGCCCATTTTATCGGAAGAAATTGTGGAAGAAGCCATGAAGCGGGCGGCGGCACTTCAAATGCCGTTGAGTTTTCATGAGGAAAACCCCGCTTACATCGAGAACAACGGTGTGAATGCGGGAAAAGCGGCAGCCCATTACCACATTGGAGGCTCTAAGAGAGAAGCGGAGATAGATTTGGTGGGCAGGGATCTGGAGATTGCCTTAAAGACCGGCGCAGCGATTGACATCCAGCATATCAGCACAAAGGAAGCGGTGGAGCTGGTGCGTCAGGCAAAGAAGCGCGGCAGCAATATCCATGCAGAAGCTACGCCCCATCACTTCACCCTGACGGAGGATGCAGTCGTCACGTACGGCACACTTGCCAAGATGAACCCGCCATTACGGGAAGAAAGTGACAGACGTGCCATAATAGAGGGATTAAAAGACGGCACCATTGACATGATTGCCACGGACCATGCTCCGCATAGCAAGGAAGAAAAAGAAAAGCCGATTACGGAGGCGCCCAGCGGCATCATAGGACTGGAAACGGCACTGCCGTTAAGCGTGACGGAGCTTGTGGAAACAGGAGATATGACACTGATGTCGGTACTGGAAAAGCTGACCTGCAATCCGGCGGATTTATACCATCTTCCGGCAGGCAGACTTACCGAAAACGGCCCGGCGGATATTGTGTTGTTTGACCCGAAGGAAGAGTATGTGATAGACGGTTTTGTTTCAAAATCCAAGAACAGCCCCTTCCTCGGCAGAAAAGTAAAAGGACGGGTTTATTACACCATTTGCGGGGGAAAGATAGTTTACAGTAAACGTGAGGAGGAACAATCATGACAAAGAAGAAAGTAACGGCAAAGGTGCTTTCCCAGAAAAAAATCGGCCCGGACATCTATGATTTATGGATGAGCACGGAGCTGGCGGAAACGGCGCGTCCCGGACAGTTTGTATGCGTATATCCCAAGGACAAAAGCGCGTTGCTGGGCCGTCCCATCAGTATCTGCGAGGTCATTCCCACAGAAAGCATGATGCGTCTGGTATACCGGAAGGTCGGAAAGGGAACCAGTGAGTTTGCCACCCTGAACACCGGGGATACCGTGGAACTGCTCGGCAACCTGGGAAACGGATTTCCGGCAGATTTGGCGAAAGGAAAAAAGGTATTCTTAATCGGCGGCGGCGTGGGCATTCCTCCCATGGTGCAGCTTGCCAAGACTATTCAGGGAGAAAAGCAGATTATTGTCGGCTACCGCAACAGTGAAACTTTTCTGGACAAGGATTTGGACAGAAGAGGGGAGTTATACATTGCTACGGAGGACGGCAGTCTGGGCACCAAGGGAAATGTCATGGATGCCATCCGGGAAAACAAGCTTACCGCCGACATGATTTTTGCCTGCGGTCCCATGCCCATGCTTCGTGCCATTAAAAAATATGCGGAAGAAGCGGGCATTCCTGCCTACATTTCCTTAGAGGAGCACATGGCGTGCGGAATCGGCGCGTGCTTAGGCTGTGTGGTAAAGACGACAAAGAAGGACCCGCATTCCCATGTGAACAACACCAGAATTTGTACGGAAGGCCCCGTATTTGAGGCACAGGAGGTGGAAATCTGATGAATACAAGTGTGAAAATTGCAGGTGTGAAATTTAAAAATCCCGTTATGACCGGCTCCGGTACCTTCGGCTCCGGTATGGAATACGGCGAATTTGTGGATTTGAATAAATTAGGTGCAGTTGTAACCAAGGGCGTGGCAAATGTGCCCTGGCCCGGCAACCCTACGCCGCGAATTGCCGAGGTATACGGCGGTATGTTAAATGCTATCGGTCTGCAGAACCCGGGCATCGATGTCTTTATGGAAAGAGACATTCCGTTTTTACAGCAGTACGATACAAAAGTGATTGTGAACGTGTGCGGAAAATCCATTGCGGATTACGTGGAAGTGGTGGAAAAACTGGCGGACAAGCCCGTGGATATGCTGGAAATCAACGTTTCCTGTCCCAATGTAAAGGAAGGCGCCATTGCCTTCGGACAGAAGAAGGAAGCGCTGGAAGAGATTACCGCCGAAATTAAAAAGCATGCGAAGCAGCCGATTATCATGAAGTTAAGTCCCAATGTAACGGACATCGGCGAGATGGCAAAAGCGGCGGAAGCAGCGGGCGCGGATGCCATTTCCCTGATAAATACCCTGACCGGTATGAAAATCGACATTCACCGGAGAAAATTTGCCCTTGCCAACAAAACGGGCGGTATGTCCGGCCCGGCAATCAAACCCATAGCCGTGCGGATGGTGTATCAGGCGGCGCATGCCGTAAACATTCCCATTATCGGTATGGGCGGTATCTGCAACGGTGAGGATGCCATTGAATTCATGATGGCGGGCGCTACGGCAGTCAGCGTGGGCGCAGCCAATTTCTTTGACCCGTATTCTACGGAAAAAGTCATTGCCGGTATCGAAGAATACATGACGAAGTACGGAGTGGAAGATATCAACGAACTAATCGGCGCAGTGTCATAAAAGGCAGACAGGTTCCTTATGCACCGGAATATCGTGTGATAACAATTTAGCATATTTCCTTCGCTGCCTTCATATAGTACCTATAAGCAGTACTTGTATGGAGGTAGCGAAAGTGGAACTGATTAAGAAAAACATACATATGGACCGTATCAAATGCCAGAGTGCCGCGCAGGTCACTTTGGAAGAAGACATCAACGTTCCCGACAACAAGCCGGACGTGGGCGGGATTATTCTTCACAAGGCAGTGATACAGATAGAAGAAGTCAAACCTACAGAAGACCATGTAAGCGTCAGGGGAAGACTTCTTTTTTCGGTGCTTTACCAGACGAAGGACGAGGGACAGATGCTGGTTAATATCGACGGCAAAATTCCGTTTGAAGAGCAGCTTTATATGGAAGGGGTGCAGGGAACGGATGCGGTAACGGTAAAGGCGTGCCTGGAAGATTTGACGGTGGGAGAAATCAATTCCCGGAAGCTTTCTGTGCAGGCGCTCTTTACCCTGAAAGCCTGCGTGGAGGAGCTGTATGACGAAGAAGCGCCGGTGGATTTGTTTTCGGAGGAAGAGGTCTGCCCGTTGGAATTTAGGAAAAGCAATGTAAATGCGGCGCAGATTGCCATTCAGAAAAACGATATCCTGCGACTGAAAGAGGAAATTTCCATGCCCCAGAATTACCCCAATATTTTCCATATTCTGTGGGAGGATGTGGATTTGGAGGGCGTTACCTTTAAGCCCATGGGCGAAAGTATTTCCGTGCAGGGCGATATCCATATTTTTGTTTTATATGAAGGGGAGGGCGAAAATACCCCCATCCGTTTCTATGAAAACACCATTCCGTTTAACCGGAATTTAGAGTGCAGCGGCAGCCGGGATGACATGACAGGGCTGATTACCTTTGAAATCGGACAGAAAAATCTGGAAGTCAAACCGGATTTTGACGGCGAGGAACGAATGCTTTCGCTGGAACTGGTGCTGGATGTGTCCATAAAACTCTACGAAGAAGAAAACATCAGCATGGTTTCGGATGTTTACGGTGTTACAAGAGAAGTGGAATGTCTGGAAAAGGAAGCGGCCTGCAAGCAGCTTCTCATGCGGATAGCCGGAAAGAGCAAGGTGTCCGACCGGCTGAAATTAGAGCATTCCGAGGAAAGGGTGCTGCAGGTGATCCACAGCCGGGGCGAGGTGGTATTGGACCGCACCGCCATTACGGAAGAAGGTATTTTGGCAGAGGGCACCTTAAATGTGCAGGTGCTTTACATTACCGGGGACGACATAGCGCCCTACCGCAGTGTGACGGGAGTATTGCCGTTCAGTTATACGCTGGAAGTGCCGGATATCCGGCCGGAGGATGAGGTAAAGCTTCTAGTGGAAACCGGGCCTCTGCAGGTGGTTATGGTGGACAGTGAGGAAATGGATGTGAAGGCAGTTCTGGACTTCCAGGCAATCTGCTTCCGCAAGCAGCCCGTTTCCCTTATAAACGATTTGAAAATCACGGACCTGGATACGGAAAAAGTAAACGATCTGCCGGGCATGGTGATTTACGTGGCGGGTGCGGAGGATAACCTGTGGAATATCGGTAAAAAATATTATGTGCCGGTGGATAAAATAAAAGAAGTCAATGAAATGAGCTCGGATGAAGTCCATCCGGGGGATAAACTTCTTATTGTGAAGGGAATGTAATAAAAAGCCTTGCCATTGCGGCAGGGCTTTTCTTCAAGTCATTGACGAAAAACACCAAATTGTATATAATTAAGTACAATTCCTGAAGAAAGGAAACCAAACGCAAAATGACGGACGATACAACGGACAAGAAATGCATGGAAACAGAAGGTACGGCAAAGGCAGACGAGAGCTGCATAGAGATGCAGGGCCATGCCAAGGTCAATCTCGGACTGGATGTGGTGGGCAGGCTGCCTAACGGTTACCATGAAGTGAAAATGGTGATGCAGACCGTGGGTGTGCATGATACCGTAACCTTGAGAAAAATACCGGAGGGCATCAAGTTTTCCACGGAAAACGGTGAGATACCCTGTGACGATACCAATTTAGCCTACCGGGCGGCAAAACTTTTCTTAGAGAGCACCGGCGTGAAGGGCGGTGTGGAGATACAGCTTATAAAACGCATTCCTGTGGCGGCAGGGCTTGCCGGCGGCAGCACGGATGCGGCAGCCGTTTTTAAGGGTATGAATATTTTATATAAAACGGGGCTTACCGAAGAAGCATTAAAGGAGCTTGGGGTAAAAATAGGAGCCGATGTTCCTTATTGTATCATGGGCGGTACGGCGCTGGCGGAAGGAATCGGTGAAAAACTGACGCCGCTGCCGGATGTACCGAAGGCAGCAGTGCTTTTAGCCAAGCCGGATTTATTTGTTTCCACCAAAGAAGTTTACGGCAGGCTACATTTATCGGAAAAAACGAAGCATCCTGATATAGACGGTATGGTGGATGCCATCCGGGAAGGAAGTCTGCACGGGGTAACGGACAGAATGGGAAATGTACTGCAGGACGTGACGGCGCCGTCCTATCCGGTTATCGGCAGACTGATAGAGCTGATGGAAGAAAACGGAGCGGTGAGAGCCATGATGAGCGGCAGCGGACCCACCGTTTTCGGGATATTTAAGAATAAAGAAGAAGCAGTACACTGCAAAGAGGTATTGGAGCAGAAGCAGGCAGAGACGCAGTGGACAGAGAAAGGTTATCAGCCGGTAAAACAGATTTTTGTGACGGAATTTGTATCCGCATAAAGCATTACACGGCAGAATGAGAGGGCATATGCAGGAAAACCTACAGACAAATATGGATGAATTTCTTCCATTAAGAGATGTGGTGTTCAATACATTACGACAGGGAATTTTAACAGGGGAGCTGAAGCCGGGGGAAAGACTGATGGAAATTCATCTGGCAAATAAGCTGGGCGTCAGCCGTACCCCCATAAGGGAGGCAATCCGCAAGCTGGAACTGGAAGGTCTGGTGACCATGATTCCCAGAAGAGGCGCGGAAGTGGCGCAGATTACCGAAAAGAGCCTAAAGGATGTGATGGAGGTAAGAAGGGCGCTGGACGCACTCAGTGTGGAGCTTGCCTGCGACCGTATTAACGACGAGGAACTTGCGGCGCTGGGAAAGGCATGCGAGTCCTTTGAAAAGGCAGTTTCCACCGGGGACCCGAAGAAAATTGCCCAGGCGGACGTGGAGTTTCACAACATCATTGTGAAGGCTGCCGGCAACACCCGTCTGGTACAGCTTATCAACAACTTATCAGAGCAGATGTACCGGTACCGTTTTGAATACATCAAGGACGTCAGCACCCATGAACAGCTGATTGCGGAGCACCGGATTTTATTTGACTGCATCCGGAATAAGGATAAGGCAACGGCGGCGAAAACGGCAAAGCTTCACATAGACAATCAGGAAAATGCCATTATGCGTCAGTTGCATAAGGAGCAGGAAAAAAATGCCGCGCATGCCTGAAGGGTATAAAGGAAAGAAAGAGTGTCCATACTCTCTGTAACGAAGCAGCGGAAATCATCCGCTTATAGGAACAGAGAGGTCTTTCTATGGAAAAATGGATTTACAGAATAAAAAAGGTAAGCTTGCTGCTGGCGGCATGTGCGTTCTTCGGATTGTTTTACCCGGAGTTCTGTTTAAACGAGGATACCTGCCGGGTGGTCTGCGAGGACGGACAGACGGAGGAAGAAACGGAGTACGGCAGCGAGCTTTATTACCGGCTGCTTTCGGCAAAGCCGGAGGAAATAAAGGCAAAGAGCAGGCTCTGGGAGCTGTTGAAAAACTGGTTCTGAGCGTGCCTGCCAAAATGTTGAGGACAGAGTTATGAACAATGACAGAATAGACAGGGAGTCACCCATCGGCGTGTTTGATTCCGGTATCGGCGGGCTGACCGTGGCAAGAGAAATCATGCGTCAGATTCCCAATGAAAAAATCGTATATTTCGGGGATACCGCAAGGGTGCCCTACGGCAACAAATCCAAGGAAACCGTAACCCGGTTTTCCAGGCAGATTGTACGTTTTTTGGAAACGCATCATGTGAAAACCATCGTGGTGGCATGCAATACGGCGAGTGCCTATGCATTGGATGAACTGGAAAAGGAATTCGACATTCCCATTATGGGTGTGGTAAAGCCCGGTGCCAAAGCCGCCGCAGATACCACCCGGAATGGAAAAATCGGCGTCATTGCCACGGAGGCCACCATCAACAGCCATATTTACGGAGAATACATAAAAGAGTTAAATCCCAAGGTACAGATATGGGGCAAGGCGTGTCCGCTGTTTGTGCCTTTGGTGGAAGAAGGACTTCTGCAGGACCCGGTAACGGATGAAATCGCCAGAAGATATCTGACGGAGTTAATCGATTTGGATATAGATACCCTGATTTTAGGATGCACCCATTATCCCCTTATCCGTTCCACCATCGGCCGCATTATGGGAGAAAAGGTTAATCTGGTGAACCCGGCTTATGAAACCGCAAGGGAATTAAAAGAGATGCTGGCGGAAAAAAATCTGCTTCGGGAAAATGCACCGGGGCTGGGCGACAACCAGTACCAGTTCTATGTGAGTGATACCACCGAGAAATTTATCCGGTTTGCCAATTCCATTATCAAATACGGTATCCTTTCTGCCAAGCAGGTGAATATTGAAGAGTATTAGAAAGCACCCGGCAGATAACAAAGCGGAAGGAAGGCAGAACAGTTGACAGAAGAAGTTTCTCTTACCATAAAGGGTGTGCAGTCTTTCGGGGAAGACCGCGACAGCCAGGAAATGAAAGCGGATGCCAGGTATTTTAAGAAAGGGGAATGCCATTACCTTTTTTATGAAGAAGTGCAGGAAGGGATGGAAGAACCCGTGAAAACAAGGGTAAAGCTGCACAAAAACGGCGTGGAGCTGGTACGCAGCGGCGCCATAAGCACCACCATGATTTTTGAAGAGCAGAAAAAACACCCCACCCAGTACCATACGCCCTACGGAAAAATGAATCTGGCGGTGGACACCCGTAAAATCAACGTGAAGGAAACGGATGAGGAAATCGAAATCCGTATCGAATATGCTCTCGAGGCGGAAGAAAAGCCGCTGGCGGAATGTTTTTTACGGATGAAGATATCGCAGAAAGCATAAAAATCTTTCAGGCATAAAGAGTATAACAGATAACAAAAAAAAGAGGGTATGTACCGGAGTACATACCCTTTGTTTTCAATCACTATTTAACAGGCTTTGCTCCTGCCTTTTCCTGGGCGGTTTCCAGAGCACGCTTGAAGAAGCCTTTCTTCTTTACGGGTGCTGCGGGAAGCTTGCCGTGAAGTCCCTTTACGTCTAAGATATAAATACCGCTGACAGTTGCCTTGACTTCTTTTTTCACGGGAATGCTGTCAAAAATCTTTTCATCACTGACTAAGGAAAGAATCTGGGGACCGACTTTCGCTTTTACAATGGGAAGCTTGGAGTTGCGCATCAGCTTCGGCGTCTGCTCCATGACCATGGCGGGGAGTCCCGAGTCCTTCATCTTCATTCGTTTTTTATCTATGATAAGCATGGAAACGGTCTGCTTGTTCTGCTCTAAGAGAACCTGCTGCTCCGCCTGCTTTTTCTGTGCCTTCTTTCCAAGAAAATACAGTACAACCAGTATGGCGACCAGAACGCCGATAACAATAAGTGTGATAATCCAACCAGTACTCACCGGGAAACCTCCTAAAAATTACTTTGCAAGCAACATTGTAACATTGTTTTTGGGATAAGGCAATACGCATTTTTGGGGTATTTTTTAGAAATAATGTGTGGTATACTCAAACAAATAAAAGGGTGGCGGAATACGGACAGGTACGCTGCCGGACATTGGAAATCTGCGGAAAGGCGGGGAAAACGTGCATCAGGTGCTGGATATTACCATGCAGGGGATTCGGTTTTTTTTCAATCACCTGGTATTTTTTAATTTAATATTTGCCGTGGCGGTGGTTTTTTTCCAGAGGAAGGATCCCAAGACAGTCTGGACATGGCTTCTTGCGCTGTATTTTGTCCCTGTGGTAGGTTTTATTTTTTATCTTCTTATCGGGACGGACATGCACAAGCAGAAGATGTTCCGTGTGAAGGAAATCGAGGACAAGCTGAATGAGGCCATCCGGCAGCAGGAGCACAAAATCCAGAGCAAGGAGTACGAAGAGGATGACCCGGATTTAAAGGGCTATACGGATCTGGTGCTGTTTAACTTAAACACTACCGGCAGCGTGCTCACCGATACCAATGACGTGGACATTTTTACGGACGGCAATGAGAAATTCGACGCCCTTATACAGGACATCCGGGAGGCAAAGGAATTTATCCATATCCAGTATTACATCATTAAAAACGATGTGCTGTTCAATCGCATTAAAGATGTGCTGGTGGAGAAGGCGAAGGAAGGCGTGGAGGTGCGCATTCTGTTTGATGCCATGGGCTGCCGCTCCGTGAAACCGAAATTCTGGAAGAGCTTAAACGAAGCGGGCATTGAAACCGCGGAATTTTTCCCGGCGCTTTTCCGCAGGCTGCAGCTTCGTATCAACTACCGGAACCACCGTAAAATTGTGGTGATTGACAATAAGGTTGCCTATGTGGGCGGCTTTAATATCGGAAAAGAATATATCGGTCTGGTCCCAAAATTCGGTTACTGGAGGGATACCCATCTGCGTATCCGCGGCGAGGGCATCATGGGGCTGGAACTGCGCTTCTTACTTGACTGGAACTATGCGGCGAAGGATCATCTGTTTTCCAATCCCCGGTATATGACGGGATTTGTACCGGCGGAGAGGGACAACTGCTATTTGCAGATTATATACAGCGGTCCCGATACTTCCTTAGAGCCCATCCGCGACAACTATATCCGGCTCATCCACAAGGCAAAGGAAAAAATCTATATCCAGACGCCGTATTTCATTCCGGACGAGTCTATGCTTTCCGCCCTGCTTATGGCGATTTATTCCGGCGTGGAGGTAAACTTAATGATTCCCTGCAAGCCCGACCATCCCTTTGTATACTGGGCAACCTATTCCTACATGGGAGAGCTTGTCATGGCGGGCGCCAACTGCTATATCTATAACGATGGTTTCCTGCATGCAAAGGGCATCGTGGTGGACGACAGGGTGCTCTGCTACGGTACGGCGAATATGGACATCCGCAGCTTTGCCCTGAATTTTGAAGTGAATGCGGTTCTGTACGACCAAAACAAGGCGAAGGAAATGACGGGATATTTTAAAAAGGACCTGGATAAATGTACCAGAATTACAAAAAGCATGTATACTTCGCGGAAACTTGGGCTTCGCGTGAAAGAACAAGTATGCCGGCTCCTGTCTCCGCTCTTGTAAATCGGGTGTATTTGTGATATAAAATAAGAAGCCGCTTTGTAAAAAAGCGAAAGAAATGAGGTTTATTATGAAAAAAAGATTTGCAGTTTTACTGGCACTTTCCCTGACACTCGGTGTACTTGCCGGATGCGGAGATAAAACCAATACAGATGGCGGAAATACGACCGAGTCCCAGAAGGAATCCGCCATTGCCGGCGCGACCGCGGCAGCGGAGTACGAAAGCGAAATTCCCGTGGTGGACGGCGATGTGGATGTGCTCAGCAATGTCACCTTAAGCAGCGATTACAAGGGACTGGAGCTCTCCATTGCCAAGCAGACGGAAGTAACGGACGAAGATGTGGAAAACATCGCAATACAGACCTACAATCAGATGGGCGCCAAGAGCAATGTGGAGAAGACTGTAGTAGAATCCGGCGATACCGTAAACATTGATTTTGAAGGCAAAAAAGACGGCGTGGCATTTGACGGCGGTACATCACAGGGCTACAATTTAACCATCGGCAGCGGCAGCTTTATCGACGGTTTTGAAGACGGCTTAATCGGTGTCAATGTTGGCGATACCGTAGATTTGAACCTGACCTTCCCGGAAGGCTATCAGAATGCGGACCTGGCAGGACAGGACGTGGTATTTACCGTAACCGTAAACTTTATCTGCGCATCCAACAGCTCCGAAATGGTGGATTCCGAAATTGAAAGCTTTACGGAAGGCACCTATCACAACGTGCAGGAATTTTTGGATTTCTGTCGTGAATACCTGGAAGCCAGCGCCAAGTACAACTACGGTGTGGCAAAGGAAAATGCGGTTATTTCCCAGCTTGACGACATTGCAACCGTAAGCGCGCTGCCCAAGTCCTTAGTAGACAAATATTCCCTGCAGCTTACTTCCACCATGGAAGCACAGGCTGCCAACTACGGCGTGGACATTGATACCTACAGCATGTATACCAACAGCATGGATTCCCAGACCTATATTCAGATGTCTGCTGAAACCAGTGCAAGACAGAGTATGATTTTCCAATATATTGCGGCAAAGGAGAACTTAAGCATTGATGATGCCGAACTGGAAGAAAAGCTGACCGAAATGGCAAGTGAAAATAACTATGACACCGTAGAGGATATGCTGGGTGACAGAGATAAAGAAGAGTTCCGGGAATATTTCCTGTACGAAAAGGTTGTAGATTTTATTTATGAAAACAGCAATGTTACCGAATATTAATACGGGGCATTTGCGGACAGTTTAGTTGTAAAAATACAGATGACAGAATAAAAAGAAAGAGGAGCAGAGAGATGGAGTTAACAGATATCAGAGATTTATATCGTGACAGAGAAAGCTTTATTGGCAAAGAAGTAACCGTAGGCGGCTGGATCCGCAGCAACCGTGATTCCAAGACATTCGGGTTTATCGTCATCAATGACGGTACTTATTTTGAAACCCTTCAGGTAGTATACAGCGACAAGCTTGCAAACTTTGCAGAGCTGACCAGGTTAAACATTGGCTCCGCAGTTGTGGTAAAGGGCACCATCGTGGCAACACCCGATGCCAAGCAGCCTTTTGAAATGCAGGCGGAGGAAGCGTTTGTGGAAGGAGAGTCCACTTCCGATTATCCTCTGCAGAAGAAGCGTCACAGCTTTGAATATCTGCGTACCATTCCCCATCTCCGTCCGAGAACCAACACCTTCCAGGCAGTGTTCCGTGTTCGTTCCCTGATTGCTTATGCAATCCACATGTTCTTCCAGGAGAGAGGCTTTGTCTATGTGCATACACCGCTCATTACCGGAAGCGACTGTGAGGGCGCCGGTGAAATGTTCCAGGTAACCACCATGGATCTGAACAACGTGCCCAAAACAGAGGACGGCTCCGTGGATTACAGCAAGGACTTCTTCGGCAAGCCCACCAACCTGACCGTAAGCGGACAGTTAAACGTGGAAACCTATGCGTTTGCATTCAAGAATGTATATACCTTCGGACCTACCTTCCGTGCGGAAAATTCCAACACCACCCGTCATGCGGCTGAGTTCTGGATGATTGAGCCGGAAATGGCATTTGCAGACCTGACAGATGACATGGTGCTGGCAGAGAGCATGTTAAAGTATGTAATCCGCTATGTACTGGAAAATGCACCTGCGGAAATGGCATTCTTCAACCAGTATGTAGATAAGGGACTGATTGAAAGACTGCAGCATGTGGTAAATTCCGATTTCGGTCATGTTACCTACACAGATGCCATCAAGATTTTGGAAAAACACAACGATGAATTTGAATATAAGGTATTCTGGGGTTGCGATTTACAGACCGAGCATGAAAGATACCTGACCGAGAAGGAATTCAAGCGCCCGGTATTTGTTACCGATTATCCGAAGGAAATCAAGGCATTCTACATGAAGTTAAACGATGACGGCAAGACTGTTGCCGCTATGGACTGCTTAGTACCCGGTATCGGCGAAATTATCGGCGGCAGCCAGAGAGAGGATAAGTTGGAGCTCTTAGAGCAGAGAATGGATGAACTGGGACTGAAGAAGGAAGATTACGATTTCTATCTTGACCTCCGCAGATACGGTTCCGTGCGTCATGCCGGCTTTGGTCTTGGCTTTGAAAGATGCGTTATGTACCTGACCGGAATGGGCAACATCCGCGACGTTATCCCGTTCCCCAGAACCGTAAACAACTGCGAACTGTAATTTCTAAAAGATAAAAAAAGGGCAGTGTAAAAACACTGCCCCGATTGCCCTGCGGGTGGGAAGGAGACCAATGAAAAAGACAGCTAAAAGACTTATAAACTGTATATTGGTATGTGCCATACTTTTTGGTACGGTGCTTCCTGCGTATGCTACCTCCATCGGAGAAATCCAGGAGAACATCAAAAACCATCAGGGGCAGCTTTCCAATATCAACGACAACATTGCAGGACTTGAAGATGAGCAGGATCTGCTGGAAGAGGAAATCTCCGATCTGGATGCGGAACTCTTAAACACAATGGCAGAAATCGGCGTCCTCGAGGAAAACATCGCCACCAAGGAAGCGGATATTGAGACCACGGAAGCTCTGTATGAAGAAGCAAAAGAAAAAGAAGAAACGCAGTATGCTGCCATGGTCAGTCAGATTCAGTTCATGTATGAAACCGGCGAGACGGATTACCTGAACACCATTTTTTCCGCATCTTCCTTCAGTGAAATTCTGAACAATGCCAGCTACATAGAGGCGGTTTATTCTTATGACAAGAAGCTTCTGGATGAGTACGAGGCTTCCCGCGTGGAAACCAAGGAAATCTGGGACCAGCTTGAGGCTGACAAGGCAGCGCTTTTGGTGGATAAACAGTCCATGGAAGACCAGAAGGCGCAGCTTGACGTTCTGCTTGCGGAAAAGAAAAAGCAGTCTGCGGACTTTGATACGCAGATTGCCAAAGCAAGGCAGGAAGCCAAGGCTCTGACGGCGAAGATCAAGCAGGAGCAGGCGGACTTAAAGAAACTGCAGGATGAGCAGAAAAGAAAGAATGCGGCAAACGGTACCTACACCGTTAGCACTAATGTGGCAGAGATTATCAACAATGCCAAGGGAAGTGACTTAGGAAAGCAGATAGCCCGGTACGGTTGCCAGTTTATCGGCAATCCTTACGTTGCGGGCGGCACCAGCCTTACGAAGGGTGCGGATTGTTCCGGCTTTACCTACCGTATTTACAGTGATTTTAATTATTCTCTCCCCCGCACATCTTATTCCCAGCGGAGCGCGGGCAAGGAAGTTTCCTATGAAAATGCCCAGCCGGGCGATTTGATCTGCTATGATGGACATGTGGCGCTCTATATCGGCGGCGGCTACATTGTGCACGCCAGCAGCGCAAGAACCGGCATCAAGGTAAGCAAGGCAACCTACAGAACCATTTTGTCGGTAAGAAGAATTTTGTAGGGAGGATTTTTAAATAATGAAAGAAAAAGTGAAAATATTTGCAAAAACGGTACTGGCTATTTTGGTACCGATTTTTACATTTTACCTGTTTGAATGGTTTACCCATAATCCGACACGGGATATGCTACCTGGAATTCAGATTTATAATATTATTTTGTTTGAATTGATAATGGTGCTATTATTTATGCTGACAGGAAGCTTGCGAATAGCGTTATTTATCGAGATGGGCTTTTTTATTTTTTATGGTTTGGCAAATTATTTTGTATTCTCATTTCGTTCTTTGCCTATTCAGCCGTGGGACTTGTATTCTATTCGTACTGCGGTAAGTGTTGCAGGAAACTATGATTATGATTTAACTTATGAAGTGAAACGATCTCTGTTAGGCTTTTTTGTTTTGATAATAGTAGTTTTGATTTGCGGCAAGTGGAAACTGAAGAAAAATTATATACCCAGAATAATTGGGGGCGTTTGTTCGGTTATTTTATTAGCTGTTTATGTAAATTTGCTCAGAAGTGAAGATTTTACACTCAATAAATTACACATGTATGATAAGTTATTTACACTTGACACAATGAGCTATAAAAACGGAACGGCAGTTGCTTTTTTATATGAAATGCAATATATGAATGTTGAGGTACCTAAAGGTTATGATACGGGGGAACAAGAAGAAATTCTTGCTTCTAAGAACACCGACAGTAGTGAAGGCAGGCAACCGAATATTATAGTCATAATGGATGAAGCTTTTTTTGATCCTGCTATTTTGGGTGAATTTGAAACAAATAAAGATTATATGCCGTTTATCCATTCCCTGCAAAGTAATTCACCAAATACCGTGACGGGTAATCTTCATGTATCTGTAAAGGGAGGTAATACTCCTAATACAGAGTTTGAATTTTTAACGGGGAATACCATGGCATTTCTGCCGCATGGAAGTATTGCTTATCAGCAATTTATACATAGTGAGACGCCTTCACTGGCATCATACCTTAAGAGTATGGGATATACAACAAGAGCAGCACACCCATATAATGCCAATGGATGGTACCGCAACAAGGTGTATCCGTTGCTGGGTTTTGAACGATCTGATTTTAAGGAAAGCTTTGCAGATGAAAAAATAAGAAATTATATTAGTGATGCGGCAGCCTTTTCTTATATTAAAGAAGCATATGAAGAAAAGGACGATAAGCCAATGTTTTTCTTCGAGGTAACGATGCAAAATCATTCGGGCTATACAGATAAATTCGATAATTTTACGCCGGATGTTTATATGATAAATGGAGGAACAGAGGAGTTAAGCATGTACCTTTCTTTAGTCAGACAAACAGACATGGCTTTGAAAGATCTGATAGATTATTTTGACGGACAGAATGAGGAAGTTATTATAGTTTTCTTCGGGGATCACCAGACAAAGGATTCGGTTGTTGAACCCATTTTGGAAAGCAATGGAAAGACAGTCTCATCATTAAATGAGGAAGAACAAAAGGATAGATATGTAGTACCATTTATTATTTGGGCTAATTTTGACATAGAGGAAGAACATAATATAGAGATTAGTGCCAATTATTTGTCCGACTTAGTGTTTGAAAAGGCTGGAATACAGTTATCTCCATATCAGCAGTATTTAGAGGATATTCGTATGACAATACCGGTCATATCAGCAGAAGAAGTTCAGTATGCTGACGAAAAAGAAGGGGATAATGCGCTGGCGGCATATCAAAAAATGCAGTATTATCAGTTGTTCAAGCACAACTAAAACAGGAGGGGCACAGGCGAATGAAGAAAAAAACAGGTCTGATTTTGGTCATTACCGGAGCGGTACTCTGCGTAACCGGAGTAGTACTTCTGATACTGGCATACGGTAAGTGGAACCAGGCAAACAAGCTTTTGTCGGCGGACGGCAGCGCAGAAACCAGGGTGACTGCGGAAGCGGAAACGAAGCCGGCAGAGGAAAACGGCGAGAGCTCACCGGCGGAAAATAACGCAGGCGACAACAAAGGCGAAACGGAGAACGATGGCAGGGACGAAAGCCTGACAGACCCGGAAAACGATAAGGATGCGGAGGCAAAGACAGCGGACTATGACCTGGCGGTACCTTCCGTATGCGGTGCTCTTTCCGTGGACGGTACCCAGCTTGTGGACGAAAACGGCAATCCGGTGCAGCTTAAGGGCATCAGTACCCACGGCATCGGCTGGTTCCCCACATACGTGGACCAGAATGCATTCCGCCAGTTCCGTAACGAGTGGAATGTAAATGTCATGCGTCTTGCCATGTATACCCATGAAAACAGCGGTTACTGTACCGACGGCAATAAGGAAGATTTGAAAAATATCGTGAAGCGCGGTATCCAGTATGCAACCGACAACGATATGTATGTGATTATCGACTGGCATGTGCTGAATGAGAACAGCCCGTTGGTCTATGAGGATGAAGCCAAGAAATTCTTTGAAGAAATGGCAAAAACCTATGCCGACCAGAACAATATTCTCTATGAAATCTGCAACGAGCCCTGCGGCGGCACAAGCTGGAGTGATGTAAAGAAATATGCGGAGGACATTATTCCCATTATCCGCAAGTACGATGACGATGCCATCATTATTGTAGGTACTCCAAACTGGTCCCAGCGCGTGGACGAAGCGGCGGCGGATCCGATTACCGGCTATGACAACATCATGTATACCCTGCATTTTTATGCGGCAACGCACAAGGAAGATCTGCGCAACACCATGGTAAATGCCATTAAGGCGGGACTGCCTGTATTTATCAGTGAGTTCAGCATCTGTGATGCCAGCGGAAACGGCGGCGTGGATTATGACCAGGCACAGAAATGGATGGATGTGATTAACGAATACGGCATCAGTTATGTGGCATGGAATCTTTCCAATAAAAACGAAACCTCTGCATTAATCAGCAGCTCCTGCAACAAGACTTCTGATTTTACGGAGAGCGATTTAAGCGAGACGGGAAAATGGCTTTATAAGACCCTGACCGGAAACAGCGCCGTTGGAAATTCCAAGGATGCCGCAAAGAACAGCCCGTCCGGCGGAAAGAACAACAGCAAAAACGGACAGAGCAGTAACAGCGGACAGAACAATAATAACAACGGAAACAATCAGAACAACGGCGTTCAGAGCTTTTCGTTTACGAGCAGCGGCTTAAACGGAACCGCAACCTTAAAGAGCAGCTGGGAGGACGGCGGCAAGACCTGCTATCAGTTTGATGTGAAGTTAGAAAATCCCGGAAACTCCGACACCAGCCAGTGGGCAATCGACATTCACTTCAGCGGTGATATCGCTTTTTCCAGCGGCTGGAGCGGAAAATATTCCGCAAACGGAAATACCCTGCATGTAACCAATGAAAGCTACAACGGCGTAATTCCCGCAGGCGGAAACATTTCAGACATCGGCTTTATGATCACCGGACCGTCCGGTCTTACGGTAACGCCGTAAAGCCTTGCAGGCGGAAGCGTAATTCTCACAGAGCTGCTTCTGCGTGATGGGCGCTACAAAGCCCGGTGCATACAAAATCTGCTCGGCATAATGACACAGACAGGAAATATCACACCCTATGGACAGAAAGAGTTCGGAAAGTTCATGGGGTGTTTTACTTTTTAAATTCTCCCGGAAAACACGGCCGCCCTTTTTTAACAGGCGCTTATAGGCCAATAACGTGCCGTAGGGGACGGAAGTAACATGAAGACGGATACGGAAAGCCCATTCCGTAAGAAGGGGCAGCAGGAAACGTAAAACGGTGGCAAGCACTGTCAGAACCACAAGGAAAAAGGCGATTACCGCCATTAAACCGTAGTCCATGCGAAGCCGGGATAAAAAGCGCAGAGGGCTGCCGTTTTCCGTAGAAGCTACCGTGGGTTCAAATACCATCCAGCCGATATTCTGGATAAATACCTCCGGAAAGGCATGGGAGTCACGGTTTTTGATGACATAACGGTTGCCGCCTTCTGCCTCGGGGGTGTATCCTTCCGCATAGCGGACGGTCAGTCCGGCGGCTCTGGCAAGCAGCACATAAGCGGAAGCAAAGTCCGAGCAGGTGCCGGTTTTTCCGGTAAACAGGAAATATTCCGGGGAATCATCCGGGGCATCATACTGCAAATCGTAAGTAAATCCTCCGGTCTGGAAAAAGCTTTCAATGGCGGCGGCTTTTTCATAGTCATTGGAAAGCCCATCCGTCAGGGACAGCGCAAAATCCTTTAATTCAGAAGAAATTTCCGCAGTATTTTCCGTACACAGCTCCCGGTAATAATCGGCTTCAATCTGCTGGTGCAGATAGGAGGAGGCAGTATTGTACCAGACATCTTCGTGTTCCTGCAGCACGTTGCGGAGGTCTGTCAGAAGCTTCAGGGCTTCTTCATTGTCGAAATCCACACCGCCTGCCAAAATCCAGCTATTGTAATAGACGTAGTCGGTATAGTAACTGTAGGAGTACTGGAAATTGAGCGGATGGGCTCCCTCTTCGGAGAAAAAGGCACCCCCGGGAGTTACCCGGCAGGAGTCCTGCAGTTCTCCCACATCCAGACAGATGACATTAGAAGGAACGAGAAAATAAGCGGCACCGAAATTCTCCGACTGGATTCTTGTTGTCTGCAGAAGGCTTAGGGGCAGTCGCAAGTCCTTGATTTCATTTAAATTATGAGCCTCCAGAAAGCCCGGCTCATATTCTTCTGCCGCCAGCAGGGCAGAATGGAGGGAGGGCAGATTTTTGTACTGCTCCACAGCCTCCCAGTTTTCCGGTGTCGAATATGTGGTGGAATAGGTTCCATCCGCATACCAGCGGTCTTTTGTAAAGTCATAATAATCAAAATTCTGGCGTTTCAAATAGGAAGCGGTACTGCCGTAAAGGGAGTACATTTTCCGGTTGGATTGGCTTAAAAAGCCGGAAGCATCCCCGGAAAATTCGCTTAAGTCAGAAAAACTGTCTTCGATATCGGAGGAGGTGTCGCCGCCCATGAACAGGTCTTCAAATTCATCGTAGTAAGGAGCTTCCTGCTGTTTGGGAATAGCGGACGCCACAAGGAAAATCATAAGCATGAACACGGCGCCGGAAGCAATCAGTGTGGCTTTTTTGGCGACTTTTCCCATATCCCGCAGGGAATTGCGGTGCAGGATAAAGACAGCCACGTTGCAGAGGGCAATGAGTACCAGGCTTACGTTGTTGATTTCGGACATAACCTTTACGTACAGCACACAGGGAATGAGGCTGATTAAAGTGAGGAAAAACATCCGGTACAGTACCTTGGAAAAGTAGTAAACGGTCACGGAAAAGAAGAACGTAAAGAACAGAAACAGGGAAATCAGAAAAAATACGGCTCCTTCCGCATTGCTTCCCTTTGTCAGCATCCATTCCAGAAAGACTGCCTGATAGGCGCTCATGCCGTAACGGGAAAAGAATATAAAGAGTCTTACTACAATAAAGAGCACAAAACCGAACAGGACAGAGCCGATAAATCTATGCTTTTCCACAAAGGCGCACAGGAAAAAATAAGCGGCACAGATAAGAAGTGTCCCGGGAATAAGGAACAGTGCGGCGGTTCCCGAAAAGGCATCATAGATGACAAACAGGGAAAAACACAGAGTAAGCACCAGAGCATAGGCGCCGCATTCAGTTTTGTGAGCGGAAAGAAAATCACGTATCATAGCAAAGCTCCTTTGCCGGTCAGGGCAGAATAAACGATGCAGCCGCGGAAGTCTGCGGCGTCCGTTCTGCCGGGTGTGCAGATAAGCAGAGGCATATCGGATGTCAGATTATCAGGCAGAATCCGCCTTTCTGCGGAAAAAGAATAAGCCGCCAGTTCCTTTGCCAGCTCCGGAATATCCTCCTCTTTCCGGAGAGACATTTCCCGGAAATCACCGTTATCGGGAGAAAGGTACAGGTAGGAAACCGTGAGGCTGTTGTGAAGAAGTGCGCGGGCAATGCCAAGGGAGGTTTCCATGGCGTTCTGGGCAAGAAGCGGCAGCACCATATCCGGTTTGGCAATCGCATATAAATCAGGGGGCAGGTTCTGCAAATCTTCTTCCCCTGCCTGCAAGAGGGTGTCAAGTAAGATGCACACCCTGGAGGAAGCGGTTTCTTCGTCCAGACGCACGTAGAGTTTGTCCCTCTTGGCAGAAAGCTTCCAGTTAATTCGTTTTAAGGGGTCTCCCGGTACATATTCCCGGTGTTCAAAGCCCGGAAAGCCGCCAAACAGTGTGGATCCGGCATCAATGGTTTCCTCACTGTCTCCGGTTTCTGCGGACTGCTGGTAGATTTCCAGAATATAGTCTTCGTCGGAAGATACCTCGGCAATGTCCGGGACTACATGGATTTCCTGTGCATCCGGTACGGGAGCGGTAAAAGAAAAGAGGCCCAGATAATCCCAGATGCGGATTTCCTTAATACCGACAAAGGAGGCACCACAGACAGAGGCTGTAAAGTGAAAGGAAACGGTTTCGGTTGAACGGGGCAGCAGGGACAGAGTCAGAAGCGGTTCCCCACAGGTAAGATAGGGGGAGTCCGTAAAAGTTATGGTTACAAACGGGGAGGGCAGAAAGCCTTTGCTTTGCAGGCTCACAGTGAGAATACCATGCTCTCCCTTGGCGGCAAGAGGTGTTTCCAGTATGCACGCGGCGGTAATCTGTTTGCGGAACAACAGGGTAAACAGCAGGGAAAGAATGGGAGCACAGATAAAAGTAAGCACCAGAAACCAGCCCACACGGCCACTGCAATACAGAGCAAATACAGCACAGAGACCGATGGACAGAAGATAGCCCGGTATACCGCTCAGGCGGGAGTTTTTCTTTTCTTTCCTTTTTTCCGTCCCGGAGAAAAAGGATTTCAAGGGAAACATCTTATTCATAGGTAACCTTCTTTGTGTTACAGGGAATTTCCATTATTCTGTTCGTATGGAATTTCTGCTATTCCGTAGGAACGGTAAGGGTGCGTAAAAGCTGGGCGAGCACTTCTTCGGGGGAGCCTAAAACGGATTTCCCTTTGGGCGAAATGATAATGCGGTGCGTCAGGACAAACGGCGCCAGAAATTTGATATCATCGGGCAACACATAATCTCTGCCGCATAAAACGGCATAAGCTCTTGCTGTCCGGTGCAGGGCGAGGGAGCCTCTGGGGCTGACACCCAGCCGGATGTATTCGGAGTCTCTGGTAGCTTCCGCAAGATTTACAATGTATTCTTCCAGACGGGGGCTGATATGGATGTGCTCCACCTTTTCTTTCAGCGCCACGATTTCTTTTAGGGAAATGACCGCGGACAGGTTGGCGGGAGCGGCATCCGCACTTCTTCTGAGAATGGCAAGCTCCTCCTCCTTTTCCGGGTACCCCATGCTGATCTTCATAAGGAAACGGTCCATCTGCGCTTCCGGCAGGTGGTAGGTACCGTAGGTTTCCACAGGGTTCTGGGTAGCAAGCACCATAAAAGGCTGGGGCAGCCGGTAGGTTTTTCCCTCCATGCTGACCTGTCCTTCTTCCATTATTTCCAACAAGGCGGATTGTGTCTTGGGGGAGGAACGGTTGATTTCGTCGGCTAACAGAAAATTACAGAAGACAGCGCCTTCCCGGAATTCGGTTTCTCTGGTTGCCGGGTTTATCATGGTAAAGCCGGTGATATCTGACGGCATGACATCGGGGGTAAGCTGCAGACGGTTGAATTTCCCGTTACAGGAACGTGCCACCGAGGCAACGAGCTGGGTTTTTCCCACACCGGGAACGTCCTCTATCAGAATGTGGCCGCCCGCCAGCATGGCTGTCAGCAGCAGGGCAATGGAGGTCCGTTTGCCGACAATCACCTTTTCCACATTGTCCATTACGGAGGACAGTTTTTCGTTTTCCATCAGGTTTTCTTCCATTCGGAGCATCCTTTCTAAAAGCGTACAGTATCAGTATGGACAGAATACAGGATTTATTTCAATGTATTCACTCACTTTCTTTCCCGCCTTTTGTTGGTGATGATAAAAGAAATCAATTGTTTTATTTGAGTAGTAGTTATAACATAACCTATGAAAACCAATATGTCAATTTAGAAAGGAAACATTTATGTCAGTAGAAGCTGTTAAATCTTATTTCAGGGAAAAAGGAATGGAAGAGCGGGTGTTGGAATTTCCGGTGTCCAGCGCAACCGTGGCACTGGCGGCGGAAGCCCTGCACTGCGAACCGGGCAGAATCGCCAAGACACTGTCCTTTATGGTGGAGGACAGACCGATTTTAATCGTAACGGCGGGCGACCGGAAAATCAACAATTCCAAATATAAAGCAAAATTCGGGAAAAAAGCAAAAATGCTCACGGCAGAAGAGCTTACAGAATTCGTGGGACATGCTCCCGGAGGAGTATGCCCCTTTGCCGTAAAAGACGGTGTAGAAGTTTATTTGGATGACTCGCTGAAGGAATACGAAACGGTATATCCGGCATGCGGCAGCAGTAACAGCGCCATTGAATTGAGCATATCCGAAATAGAGCAGTATTCCGGCTGCCGCGAGTGGGTGGATGTCTGCGCTGATAAGATAATCTAATTCAGGTGATATTTCAGCCATTTACCCTGCCGGTAGCGGATAATACCTGCGAGGGCGGTAATCACCCAGGTAAGCCCGGTTGCAAACCATACGGCACGGATGCCGATGGGGAAAATTACAACGAAGAGCAGGGAGAAGCCCACACGTCCGGTGACCTCCACGGCACCGTTAATCATGGCATAAAAGGCATCGCCGGCGCCGTTCAACAGACCTCTGGTAATGTAAATCATACCGAGAGGGAAGAACATCAGGCTGGTGATGCGCAGACCCATGGCACCGATACGGATGACCTCCGGGTCGTTGACAAAGCACCTTATCATAAAGGAACCGGCTGCGTAGCAGGCAATCAGCATGGACAGACTGATTGCGGCAGCAATCCAGATACTCTTGTGAAAAGCTGTCTTTACACGGTCGGTTTTTCCGGCACCCATATTCTGTCCTGTAAAGGTGGAAACGGCGCTGCCGAGGGAATTAAACGGCTGCTGGACCAACTGTTCAATACGTGTCGTAGCGGTAAACGCACTGACGACCGCCTCTTCAAATCCATTTACCACTCTCTGCAGGATTACACAGGAAATGGAAATCAGAATACTCTGTGCCGCCAACGGCAGGCCAATCTGAAAGCATTTCGCAGAAATTTCACGGTCAAATCGCAAATGTTCTCTTTTTAATTTAAAATAAGGATTTTTCCAAAAGCCGTACAACAGGCTGCAAACAGCGGAAATACACTGGGAAAGCACGGTGGCAAGCGCTGCGCCCATTACGCCCATGTTTAATCCCACCACCAGTAAAAGGTCTAAAAAAACATTGATCAGGCAGGCAACAATCAGAAAAATCAAAGGTGTCCGGGAATCACCCAGGGCACGCATGGTCTGTGCCGCATAGTTATACAGGGAAACTGCCAGCGTACCCAGACACACGATTTCCAGATATGTCGTGGAACCGTCTATCTGACCGGCAGGCGTTTTTAATAAGGTTAAAATTGGCCTTGCTGACAGATAACCAATGATACTGAGCAGCACGCCGGAAACCATCTGGATATAAAAGGCATTGGCAAGCGTCTGCTTTACCTTGTCCCCCCTGCCGGAGCCGAAATACTGCGCAATCAGAATGCCGGCGCCCATGGACAGACCGTTGCAGAAGGAGAAAAACAAAAAGGTAATGGAGCCGGTGCAGCCGATGGAGCCGAGGGCGTTTGCCCCCTCATGCTGACCGACGATGACGCTGTCGGCCAGATTGTATACCTGCTGGAACAGATTGCCCAAAAGCATGGGGAGCATGAAACGCAGAAGCAGGGGCGTTTCCCTGCCGTGCGTCATATCTTTTACGAGGGTTGCCATATTATGACCTCATTTCTAAAAGAGTTCGTTCGAATTTTCCCAGAGTATCAATGCGTAAGCAGGCGGCTTACAGTTCACTCCAGGGAATGTCTTTTTCCACTCTGTCAAAGCGGATGCTCAGCATTTTTAAGCCGCTCTGGGCAAAGAACAGGCGGATGGAGGTAAACGGAGAAAACATGGGGATTTCCTTTTCGTAGGAAACCGGTTTTCCGTCCGTGCCGTTCCAGGTAAAGGTGCCGCTTGCACTGCCCAGGGAGAACAGAGATACCGGAATCTGCGCCAGTTCGCCCTGGGTGGAGCTGGCAGTCAGAGTTACCTTATAATAAGAGGGATTGTGTACCTTTAAGCCGAAGCTGTAGCTGGTGCCTCTGTCCGTGCAGATGTTTTCGAGAGGAAGGGTAAAATCATCATCATATACATCGTAGAAGATAACCGGTTCGTCACTGGGGGTATCCTCCGCAGGTCTGTTTACAATGGTAATTTCGTCCGGCTCGTCAAGCAGTCGGTTCATGGCAGGGGTGTGCAGCAGGAAGCGGCAGATATTCTTAGCATTGCGCTGTAGCTCTGCACGGAGCAGGGTGCCGTTCTTTAAGCTCTCAAGGGTATTGTCGTCGTTCTTTTCCCCATCTGCGCAAACCATAAAGATATCGTTCTGGGCTTTCGCCATGGCAGCGAAGTTGGTCTTGTTCTGGCTGGTGCCGCGCTCGTTGATGTCTGCCCACCAGTCGGTCATGGTAAAACCGGTAAAGCCCCATTCGTTTCTGAGAATAACGGTGTTTAAGTCAAAGTTTCCCGCTGTCCAGAGACCGTTTACGGGACCGTAGGTGGTCATGATGGAGTCGGCATTTCCTTCCTTTACGGCAATTTCAAAGCCCTTTAAGTAAATCTCACGAAGCGCACGCTCGGAAGCAATGTTGTCTACAAAGTGACGGCCGGTTTCCTGATTGTTTCCGCAGAAATGCTTGATGGTGCCGGTAACGCCTACGGAATGCAGTCCCTTTAATTCAGCAGTCGCCATCTGACCGGTCAGCAGAGGGTCTTCAGAGAAGTATTCAAAGTTTCTGCCGTTTAAGGGGTGACGGTGGATGTTCATGCCGGGTCCCAAGAGGCAGTCAACCTTGTTGGTAATCATTTCCAGTCCCATGCAGACAAACAGCTCTTCCACCAGTTCTTTGTTGAAGGTAGCGGCAATCATGGTGCCGATGGGAAGGCTGAACGCCTTGGTGCCGCAGTCTAAACGCATGCCGGAAGGACCGTCGTCGCAGCAGCCGCAGGGAATACCGAACTCGGTCAGGCTCTTTGCCACGCCGCCGAAGGCAGCAGCCGTACCGGGAGTAACCTTGGGGCTGCCCATACCTTCGCCGCGGATAATGCAGGAAAGGTCTTCATCGGATAACTGACCGATAAATTCATCCATGCTGTGGGTACCCTTTAATACATCCGCAAGCTTGATACCCAAATCGCCGGTGTAAGGAATTTCGGCGGGAAGAAGGGAAAGTCTTCTCTCAGGTTCGTCCACTTCATTCAGTGGAACATCCTCTGTGGTTATTTCGTAGGAACCGGCAGCCTTGTCATTGACAACCGGTTTGAAACGCTTGAAAGCTTTTACCGGTGCAAGCGCCTGGGTAAGCTGCTCTGTGACAACTGTGTCGGAAATAGAAACACCAAGGGAAAGGGCTGCGTTTCTGACATTGTTTCCTACATAAAAATGATAGGTGCCGGCTTCCAGAACATAGGAGAAACGATGGCCGGTTATACCGGAGTCATCATAGGAAGCCAGAGATTTTACGGGAACGGTAACAGTAAGGAGCTGTTCCTCTCCGGGAGCTAAGAGCTTTGTTTTTTCAAAACCGCAGAGAACCCTTGCGGCTTTGCCCAGTTTTCCCTGGGGAGCCTCACAGTAAAGCTGCACGGTTTCCTTACCTGCAACGGAACCGGTGTTTCTGACATTTATGTCAAAAGTCAAAACAGTGTCCTTGCTGACGGCAGCGCCGTTTCCTTCGGAGGTGCGGACAACAGAGATGTCAAACTCTGTGTAGGAAAGTCCGAATCCGAAGGGAAAGCGTACCTTTTCGCGGGCAAAGGTTTCAAAATAACGATAGCCTACATAAATGTCCTCGGAGTAAAAATTCTGTGTCTTTCCGCCAAAGTAGGGAGAGGAGGGATAGTCGGAAAGATGATAGGCAATGGTATCCGGAAGTTTACCGGAGGGAGCTACCTTGCCACAGAGAACATCAGCAGTACCTCTGCCGCCTACCATGCCGCCGGCCCATACATACAGACAGGCATCGGGAGGGCAGGTATCTAAGAAACTCATATCAATAATATTGGAAACATTCAAAAGTAAAATCACCTTGGAGAAGGATTTGCGTACTTTCTTTAACATATCCCATTCCAGTTCGGTGAGGCGGAAAGAACCTTCTCCGTCGAAATTGTCCTGTTCCTCTCCGGCGGTACGTCCGATGATGACAATCGCAGTGGAGGTTTCCTTTGCAACATCGGCTACCAGTTTATCGGAAAGAGGCATTTCTTTCTGGGACCAGGGTTCTGCAGCCCAGCCTTCGCCCAGTTCATAAGGATGTTCCTTTTCCCATTCCTTATAGGTATTTAAAAGCGTCTCGTTAATCTTCACGTTGTTTTCCGTAAGACCGTCAACAATGCTGATGACCCTGGAAACATTCACCATACCGCCTGAACCGGTACCGCTCTTATAATAATGAAGCTGAATGCGGCCGAATACCGCAACTTCTTCGTCCTTCGCAAGGGGAAGGGCATGGTTTTCATTGGTGAGCATGACGATACCTTCGGAAACGGTCCGGGAAGCGGTATCAAGATAAGTGTTCCAATCAAGTGTTTTTTTCATGGCAGTTGTCCTTTCTTTGTTTGATAAAATGTATGTTTTTCGTTCTTTTTTTTTCGTTGCCTTATGACCTCATTGTATGAATTTGTAAAAAGAAAATATATCATATATATTACTTTTTTATCATATTTGTGCTACAATAAAGCAAGAAATCTGATAAGGGAGAAATCGTAACGCAGTAAGGATTTGCATAGAGGGATTACACGGAGAAGAGAGGAACAGGACGCGTATGTTAAGTGAGAAAAGAAAAGTAGCCATCCTGGAACAGTATGTGGAACGAGAAGCCACCTCCACCGATTACAGCGGGGAAATGAGCTTTTATTCCTATGTAAAGCAGGGGCAGACAGCGGAAGTGAGGCAAAGACTGGACGAGGATTCCTTTGCCATGAACACCAAAAAGAAACTGTCGGCAGACCCCATACAGAGTATCCGCTACCACTTTGTGGTAACGGCAGGCCTGCTTGCCCGTTTCTGCATCGAAGGCGGTATGGAGAGCAATCAGGCATACGAAATGTCCGACTATTATATCCTGAAGGCGGACAGGCTGAACAGCTTAAAGGAGCTGTGCGCTCTCCACAAAGTGATGTGCTTAGACTATGCGGAACAGATGGAAACCATCCGCAAGAAGAAAATCTTTTCCAAGCCGGTGGTTAAAAGCATTGATTATATATATTCGCATCTCCACTGCCGGATAACGGTGGCGGAAGTGGCAGCATACGTGGGACTCAACGAAAACTATTTTTCCAGACTGTTCTCCGGCGAGGTAGGCATTTCGGTCAGCCGTTACATTTTGCAGAGAAAGCTGGAAGTGGCGCAGAACATGCTGAAATATTCCGATTACAGCTGCTCCCAGATTTCCGAACTCCTCTGCTTTGCCTCCCAGAGCCATTTCATTGAAAAATTCCGCAAGGAATACGGCATGACGCCCCTGCACTACCGGAACCGGTATCACAGTGATATGGGACTGAAGGAGGAGTAAACATATTCCGGTCATATCCCCTCGGAATCATACATACAATGTAAAAAAGTATTCTGAGGGGATTACCTTTGAAAGATTATATCGAAGAACGTGCGATGGGCATAGCAACGTACATCATCGAAAACAATGCCACCGTGCGTCAGACCGCCAAGGCATTCGGAGTCAGCAAGAGCACGGTACATAAGGACGTTACAGACCGCCTGATGCAGATTAATTCGACACTTGCAAAGGAGGCAAGATGCGTTCTGGACGTTAATAAATCGGAGCGGCATATCAGGGGCGGCATGGCAACCAAAGAAAAGTATGCGCACCAGCACCGGAACGGACTGTAAATGCGTGGCGGAAAATAAAGAAAACCATATAACGTGCCGATACATATCCCAAAGGATAAAAGCTGTTGATGCGGCAGGGAAGCCGCATACGGAAATCAGGGAGGATGTATCGACATGTTTACAATGGCGGAAACAATAAAAAGAAGTGTGCGCATGGCAGCGCTGGATCAGAAATGGCAGCAGAAAAAGAACAGTTTCGGGCAGGATAAGAAGAAACCGGCGGAAATGACAGCGGAAGAACGGCAGCTTCAGGATTTCAGGGAACAGGCAGAGCAGATGCGGAAAAGCCAGAAACATGCCAATATCGATGCCAAGCTGGCAGCAGGCGAAGAACTTACCCCGGAAGAAATTGAGTATTTACGACAGAATAATCCACAGGCACTAAAAGATTATGAGGACACCCAGAAGGAGCGGGAAAGCTATAAAAGGGCGCTCCGTAACTGCAGAACGAAAGAAGAGGTAGAGCGGTTAAAGTATACCAAGATGGGGCAGTTTATGGCGGAAGCCAAGAAAATATCCAGTAATGCCTGCATTCCCAAGGGGAAAAAGGTTGCACTGTTAAAGAGAATTCTGCAGCAGGCAACCGCTGTAGAGGACGAACATAAGGAATTTTTGAAGACAAGCCGCTACGCAAGTCTTCCTACGGAAGAGGAAGCAAGAGAGGCGGAAAAAGCCGAAAAAGAACAGCGGGAAGCGGAAACCACAGGAGCTGACGAAACGGAAGACGTGGGAGATGCAGAAGGTGCAGAGGATGTAAAGGACTCTGATGCTGAGGGCACGGAGGGAACTAAGAACTCTGATGCAGATAGGACAGAGGAAACCAATGACTCTGAGGCTGAGGGCGTAGTAGATATCAAGGTTAAAGGAAAAACGACAGCAGACCACACAAAGAAAACACCGTTACCAAATACCCCGGAGTTTCCCAAGGACACCCGCCGCAAAAAGAAAGCGCAGCCTGCCGGCAGCTTGCCGGAGGGCTCTGCAGCCATCCACAGTATCTTAACAAGTGTAGTGGCATCGGCGGACGGCATCCCCGGTGAAATAAATGTGAAAATATAACTTTACAAATCACGAAAACGTTCTTTCATTTCTTTAACGTAATAGGAATTATCAATAGTCAGGCTTTCTACAGGAAGCTGGTACAGGCGGGAAAGACATAGCATAATGGCTACCGGAGGGTCGGACTTTCCTTCTTCAAACATTCTGTATTCATCGGGTGAAATTTGCAGAAAGAAAGCAACATCTTCCGGTTGATAATGATACATTTCACGCAGTAAAATCAGGCGTGCACGAAGTCTCTCTCCATAAGGCTCCTGAAGATATTTTCGGGGAACCAGCTGGTTGTGCTCTATCATGGTATCCTTGCCGAGCAGCCAATCAATGGAAACCTGTAAGTATTGTGCAATTCTATTGGTAAGAACAATATCCGGAATTAGCTGACCGGCTTCCAGGTTTTGATACATTCCAATGGAAATACCAAGTTCTGAGGCAACCTGCTCCTGGGAGAGAGCTTTCTGGTTGCGTATATTTCTTAGACGCTGGGTAAAAATAGGTGCCTCAGGAAAACTATTGGGATTATTGGAAAACAGATTGGAGGATGTATCATTACCTAAAAGCCAATCCGTGGATATATTAAGAATATGGCTGATTTCAGTAAGCACATCTAAGCCCGGTTCACGGATACCGGATTCATAGTTATTGACTGTCTGACGAGAAACTCCAAGATATTCAGCCAAAGCTCCCTGCGTAAGGTGATTATCCATTCGGGCTTGTTTTAAGCGGTTGGCAAATAGGTTCATACGATTACCTCCAGAAAAAACGACACGGTTTGTAAATAAGTAAAATCTAAATTCAAGTCATAAATGGTAACATAAAATTGTCTTTTTTTAGAAAAAACGACAATTTTATAGATATACAGTAAACAGATTGTGGCTATCGGGACAATAAATTTTGGATTATGATAACACTTTGAATACCACTTTGTAAATAGCTTCAAACTGAAATATTTACTTTTTTATTTTTTATGCATATAATCAAGCCATTAAAAGCAAAGGCGCTGTGTAGCAATACATGGCGCCTTTTTTAATTAGGAGGAATTGGGATGAAGAATTGGAACATTGAGGAATTAAAAGCACAGGCAAAAACCTATGATAAAAAAGAAGTTTATGCCGGAAAAGTCAAAAAGGTTCAGGATGAGATGAAAAAAAACGACCTGACTGCCATTATCAGCTTTAAGCCGCAAAACACATTTGCATTGTCAGGGTTTAACCCCATTCTTTACAGTCATCCCGTAGTGGTGATTGTTCCGGCAGAAGGAGAAGCGGTATTACTGGTACACAGTTTACGGGCAAACCATTCCAAGGATCAGGCGTGCCTGAGAGATATCCGGTTATTCGGTGCATGGGGAACACAGAAACCCATGGCAGATAATGCATACGACGCCATTTCCATGATTTTGGATGAAAAGAAACTGAAAGGGGGAAAAATCGGATACGAAGGAGATTTCCTTTCCATGACCCAGTTCAATAAATTAAAAGAAATATCAGAGGCTGCGGAAATGGTGAATGTGCAGGATTTGCTGCTGAATAGCCGGATGATTAAAACAGAATATGAAATTCTTATGCTGAAAATGGCGTCTTATTTAGCTAACATCGGTATGGTGGCAGCTATTGATAATATCCGTAAAAGCGAAATTGAAGCAAGTATAGCTGCCGAAATTGCGATGCGGCAGGCATGGTCCAGGGATTTAGGCGAATATGAAGTAGCAAGCTTTGGCAATACAGAAGGCGGCATTGTGAATGCATTGTGGTGTTACTCCTGCTCAGGAACAAGAGTACCGTATGGCTGTGAATGTCCCAGCAATCGTGTTCCTAAGGAAGGAGAAGTTTGTCTTCCGGTCTGCTGGGCAGCGATAGACGGCTATCACACAGAGAATGAGAGAACCGTCATGATTGGTGATATTGATGAGCGTCATCTTGAAGCGTATAAGGCAATGAACGAAGGCCGGAAGCGTGCATTTGCCATGATGAAAGAGGGAGTAACTGCGGGAGAGGTATATGATGCGGCTACATCCGCTTATGTAGAAGCCGGTTTCGAGGCATATTTACCCGGTCGTGTCGGACATGGCATGGGACAAAGCCTGCATGAAGTACCTTCCTTAAATCGGAACAGTAAAATGGTACTGAAAGAAGGAATGGTATGTACGGTAGAGCCGGGATTGGTATTCCCCGACTGGGGCTCCACAAGACATTCGGATACCGTTGTTATTCGTAAGGATGGCATCGAAATTCTTACTACTTATGAGGAAGAGTTTATAAAAAGATAATACGGGTAAGGAGGTACCGGATGAAAGTTATTCTCAATCAGTTAGAAGAAAAAAACAGAGTCTTAAGGCTGACCGGTACTGATTATGAACAGGGATTTCAACATGGGACTCTGACAGCCGGACTCATAAAGAAAAATCTTACAGATATGAAAAAATGGGTTCATGATTTATACGGTGGAAAGGAAGATGTGCTTTGGCAATATTATGCTGATGCATTGAACTTTCTGCAAACCCGGAGACCGGAGGTACTGGATGAATTAAAAGGCATTTCCGAGGGAGCCCGGATTCCGTTTCAGGACATTCTTTTTCTGAATATACAAATTTATTTTACATTAAAATGGATTGCTCCGGAGTGCAGCCAGTTCTGCAGTATTCTGAAAGAGGAAACAGGACGAAAGACATATACCGGAAAAAACCGTGATAACTCAGCGGGTCCCAGGGAAACGGTTGTTTTATGCCGGGAATATCCGAATGGTCTTAAGATGATTGAAGTAGGGTTTGCGGGTATTGTTACCGGACCGGGTAATGTTCTGACAAGTAGAGGAATCAGTATAACAAGCTCCGGTGTCTGGTCGGAACGACTGCCTGTTAATCCGGAGGATTTTAAGAACGGAGAAGCTTTGCCGGATACACACAGACTGGCTAAAAATATTTCTTCTATAGACGAGGCTGAGAGCTACCTGGAAGAACTACCCAGAGCCAGCGGGATGAACTATATTGTTGCCCAGACGGGACGGGCAAAGCTGTTTTCTTTAAGCGCAAGAGATGTAAAAGTCAGAGAAACAGGAAAAAACATCTGTGCGACCAATCATTATCCGTTTGAAGAGTGGAGTGACCTGTCACAAAGAGAAAATGAGTACCCGTCCACGCATTACCGGTACAGGCGGATACTGCGATTGATGGAAGCGGCACATTCAGAGAAAGACTTTTGGAGCATACTTTCTGATCATAAGGAATTCCCGCAGAATTCCATATGCAGACACAGGCAACAGGGAAAAGGGGCAACAACAACTTATGGAGCCCTGAGTATTATTGAGGATGAAATTATGTATGTTGCATTCGGCAATCCTTGCCAGATACCGGCATCGCAGATACATGATGGAATTACATTAGAATTTTAGGAGGGATGTTTATGAAAAAAAGAAATCGAATTTTAGCAGGCATTTTAGCAGTGATGCTGACATTTTCTTTAGCTGGCTGCGGAGGACAGGATGCTGCCGGAAGCACAGCAGGGACAGTCGGTACAGCCGAGGATGCTTCTCAGGTACAGGATGTGAATAACGGCACAGCAGCCAATACGGATGGAATTACCATTGCCGTAAGTTCGGATATCACAACTCTGGATCCGCAGAATGCATCAGGCACGGTTACGGCAACTGTCTTTTTTAATATGTTTGACTGTCTTACAAGAATGGATGCAGAAGGCAATGTAGAATGCCTTCTTGCAGAATCCTATGAGAATTTAGATGATACAACCTGGCAGTTTAATTTACGTCAGGGTGTTACCTTTACCAATGGAGAAATATTTAATGCAGATACCGTAAAATACAGTGTGGAACGTATTTTAGACGAAAATTACGGTTCTTCTGTTATGGCGGATTTTGCTGACATTGATAGTGTGGAGGTGGTGGATGACTACACTGTCAATATTATTACCAAAACGCCCTTCCCAAGTCTGCCTCTGCGTCTGACTTATCTGGCAATGGTGCCTAAGGATTATATTACAGAGAACGGAGACGATTATTTTGCAACAAATCCTGTGGGTACGGGTGCTTATAAGCTGGAGTCATATGAAGAAGGTAACCAGCTTGTCCTGACGGCAAATGAGGATTACTTTATGGGCGCTCCGGAAGTAAAGAAGGTAACATTCAAGATTATTAAAGAGGAATCCACCAGAGTTATGGCTGTACAGGCGGGAGAGGTGGATATTGCCATGAGTATTCCCGTAAGCCAGATTGGCGCCATTGATGCAACAGAAGGCTATTCCATAATTGCCGGACCGGCAGACAGAACTATGTTCCTGGGAATGAATACCATAGGAAATGAGGCATTATCTAAAAAAGAAGTTCGTCAGGCTATCTGTTATGCCATTGATATGGATACCATTATCAGCGTGATTTTGGGAGGCTATGCTGACAAAACAGCTGCTTTATCATTACCTCAGTGGAGCGGATATGATGCATCGGTTACTCCTTATGAATACGATCCCGAAAAAGCAAAACAGATGTTGGCAGATGCCGGATATGCAAGTGGTTTAAGCCTGGAGATTGCAGTAGTAAACGGCGAATATCCCTGTTTCTCTGAAATCGCAGAAGCAATTGCAGGACAGCTTCAGTCTGTGGGCATTGATGCTTATGTGAATTACTATGAAAAGTCCGTACTTCGCGGGGCTGTAAAAGACAATTCTATTCCGGCATTATATCTTATGGGCCTTGGCGGACCGTATGCAGAAAATAACCAGACATTACGAATTATTTGCGGTACAGGAGAAAGATATTCTACATGGAATAATGAGGAATTCGACACATTGCGTGCCGAGGCAGGCAGCGAATTTGACGAGACAAAGAGAAATGAACTCTGGAGCCAGATTCAGTCACTTATTAAGGAAGAAGCTCCGGTAGCAAGTTTATATCAGCTTTACGGAGTATATGCGGTAAGAGATAATCTTGACTGGACTCCGGCATTGAATGAAGTTATTCAGGTAAATGAAATATCTTATAAGTAAGATTGAGTAATAGGTTGACCGGCAGGGGAATTTTCCCTTGCCGGAAAGGTAAAGGAGTTTGGGAATGGCTAAATACATATCAAAAAGACTATTACAGGCAATATTCGTTTTATTAGGGGTGTCCTTAGTTGCCTTTATTATCCTGCACCTGAGCGGCGATCCTTTATCCTTACTGATTTCGTCCGGGGCAACACCGGAGCAGGAGGCCGCAATCAGAACAAAAATGGGCCTGGATGATCCTCTGTATATACAGTATTTTCGGTTCCTGGCACAGATTCTGCATGGAGATTTTGGGGAATCCCTATATTATAAGCAATCTACATTGTCATTGATTATGAACCGGCTTCCGGCAACCATACAACTGACATTTGCCGGTATATTAGTGGCCACAGTGATAGGAATTCCGCTCGGCATTATTGCAGCAACAAAAAAAGGCAGTGTGGTGGATTCTGTAGTGCGCATTATCGCTATCTGCGGACAGGCTATCCCGTCCTTCTGGTTAGGACTCATGATGATACTGATATTTTCCGTAAAATTAAAATGGCTTCCCACATCAGGACGCGGAACCTTTGCCCAGATGATAATGCCTGCCATCACAGTAGGACTCTTTTCTATGGCAAGTGTATGCAGACTGACCCGGTCCACTATGATAGAAACTCTGAAGACGGATTATATCCGCACAGCAAAAGCGAAGGGGTTACATAAAGCTCGGATTATTGTAGTACATGCCCTCAGAAATTCTTTACTGCCCGTAGTGACTACCATTGGTATGGAAATAGGTCATTTATTAGGCGGAACACTTTTGACAGAGACGATTTTTTCGTGGCCCGGTATAGGTTCTCTGGCAGTTCAGGCAATTACAAACCGTGATTATCCACTGGTACAGACGGCGGTTTTAATAACTGCGTTTATGTTTGTAATTGTAAATCTTATTGTAGATTTATTGTATGCGGTAATTGATCCCAGAATTGATGTTACAAATGCAAAATTGGAGTAAAAGGCAGGTGAGTTTATGAAACGAAAAAATATTTCTTTAATTATAAGCTGCCTTATCCTGGGAATTATGGCGTTGGCAGCCATTTTCTGCAAACAAATATGTCCCTATGATCCAAATGCACAGGATTTGACAAGCAGTTTTATACCTCCCTTTTCTCAGGGGCATATATTAGGGACGGATAATCTTGGAAGAGATATTTTATGTAGAATTATCTATGGCGCAAGAATTTCTTTGTTTGTGGGAATCGTAGGTACTGTAATCGGTTTTGCGGTAGGCGTAGCCTTGGGTATTGTATCCGGATATTTCGGGGGAATTATTGACACCGTTATCATGCGTGTAGGTGATATTCAGCTCGCTTTCCCGTTTACACTTCTTGCAATCGCCATTATTGCGGTTTTGGGAGCCGGCGTGAAAAATATCATTATTGTTGCCGTTATTACAGGCTGGATTAAATATGCCAGAGTCGTTCGTTCCGATGTGCTGGCAGTGAAAAAAATGGAATATATCCAGGCATGTAAATCTCTGGGATTGTCTCATTTAAGAATTATGAAACACATTTTTCCCAATGTCATTCCGGCAGCCATTATTACCGCTACCCTGGAAACGGGAAGAATCATTCTTATGGAATCCACATTATCCTTTTTGGGTATGGGAGTTCCGACTAACGTACCGGCATGGGGCTCCATGCTGTCAGCAGGCAGAACCTACATAATGACTCAGCCCTGGTTATGCATATTCCCCGGCATCGCTATTTGTCTGGTAATTCTTTCAGTGAATATGATTGGCGACTGGCTGAGAGTATTCTTTGATCCCAAAGCAGAATAGACGCAACATTTAATTTAGGAAAGGGTGAATAATATGGCCCACTTTTTAGAAGTAGAAAATCTGAAAATAGGATTTAAAATAAAGGGACGTACCGTTGTGGCGGTAGATGATGTTTCCTTTTCGGTGGATAAAGGAGAAACCCTGTGCATAGTGGGTGAGTCCGGTTCCGGAAAAAGTGTTACATCTATGGCAATTATGCAGCTTTTGGCAGTACCTCCCGCCAGGTATATGGGCGGAACTATTTACTTTGATGGGGAAAATCTGCTGGAGAAAACGGAAAGAGAAATGAATGCCATTCGTGGGAAAAGGATTGCTATGATTTTTCAGGAACCTATGACGGCACTGAATCCGGTGCTTACCATCGGTTACCAGATGACAGAAACCATCCGTACCCATATGGGATTACATAAAAAGCAGGCAATACAACGCGCGGAAGAATTGCTGCAGGAAGTAGGGATTAATGATGTAGAGAAAAGAATGAAACAGTATCCCCACGAACTTTCCGGAGGTATGAAGCAAAGGGTTATGATTGCCATGGCATTATCCTGTAATCCACAGCTTCTTATTGCAGATGAGCCCACCACTGCATTGGATGTAACGATACAGGCACAGATTCTCGGTCTGTTAAAAAAAATAAAAAAAGACTTTGGTATGACGGTGGTATTTATTACGCATGATCTCGGCGTGGTAGCGGGAATTGCGGATAAAGTGGCTGTTATGTATGCTGGAAAAATTGTGGAAACAGGAGAAGTTCATGAGATTTTTGCAAATCCCAGACATCCATACACCCAGGGTCTTATCAGTTGTATTCCGAAACTGGATACCAATGACACCCGGCTGACAACTATTCAGGGAATGGTTCCGAGACTGGTTGATATGCCGGCAGGCTGTCGTTTTTCTACAAGGTGCCCTTATGCGGATGAAAAGTGCAGGAAGCAGACACCGGAATATCAAACAGAAGGAACTCACAGTTATGCGTGCTATAAAGTATGACGGGAGGATAAGAAAATGAAATTCGATCCGATTGTGAAAGTTGAAAACTTAAAACAACATTTTGAACTGTCATCCAGGCAAAAGATATATGCGGTAGACGGGGTAGATTTAGAAGTCCACAGAGGAACTATACTGGGCATTGTGGGGGAATCCGGATGCGGAAAGTCGACGCTTGCCAAGACTATTATGCGTCTGTATAAGCCTACGGCAGGAAAAATATATATCAATGATGAGGAATGGACCAATGTTCCGGAGGCTCTTTTAAGAAGTAAAAGAGTGGCTGTTCAAATGGTATTTCAGGATCCGTACGGAACTCTTAATCCCCGGATGAAAATAGGGGATGCCATTATGGAACCCATGAAAGTTCATAAAATTTGTACTTCTAAAAAAGAATTGATAAAACGCAGGGACGAATTATTGCGAATGGTCGAGTTAAACCCGGCGGACGCGGACAAATATCCCCATGAATTTTCGGGTGGCCAGAGACAGCGGATCGGTATTGCCCGGGCATTGTCTACGAATCCGGAACTTTTAATCTGTGATGAACCTGTTTCGGCATTGGATGTGTCTGTGCAATCACAAATTTTAAACTTACTCCTTGATTTGAAGGACAAGCTGGACCTGACAATCATTTTTATAGCACATGGACTTAATGTTGTAAAATACATATCTGACAGAGTAGCTGTTATGTACCTGGGAAAAATTGTGGAGATAGCTGACAGTGAAGAATTATTTGCCAATCCCCGGCATCCTTATACACAGATTTTGCTTTCGGCCATTCCCATACCGGATCCGGACTGTCAGGTTACCCCGATGGAAATGACAGGAGAAATCCCCAGTCCTGCCAATCCACCGTCCGGATGCAAATTTCATACAAGATGTCCATATGCAACTGAAGAATGTAAAAAGGAAATGCCGGAATTGATGGATATAGGAAAGCATCATTTAGTGGCATGTAATCGGATGGAATATGAAAAATAAAAATATATTACTTTTGTCTACGGGAGGAACAATCGCATCGGTTCCCGGAAAGCATGGCTTAAGTCCGGAAACCAAAGGGCAGATGTTGGTTGAATGTCTGCCGGAGAACCTGAAAAAAGAATATGTAAAAGTAACTTATGAGGATATTCTGTGCATAGACAGTTCCAACATGCATGCAAAAGAGTGGATAACCATAGCAGAAAAAATACTGAAAATACAAAATGAGTATGATGCGGTAATCATAACGCATGGTACGGATACCATGGCATATACGGCATCCATGCTGAGTTATCTGCTGGTGGGATGTCACATTCCCGTAATACTTACCGGAGCGCAAAAGCCATTAGGTGTCCGGGGGACAGATGCACTGAAAAATATTCAGGATGCATTCCGGGTCGCATACACAGCCGAATATCCCATGGTAATGGTTGTGTTTTATGGCAGAATTATTCTGGGAAATCATTCCTGTAAAGTGAATGCCACTTCTTATGATGCATTTCACAGCGTGTATTCGGAATACATTGGGAGAATAGAAAAAAAGAAAGTAATATGGAATGAAGCTTTACTGAAAAAGATTCTGCAGAACGAAGTACCGGTGCAGCATATGGGAATTTCCAATCAGGTAATACTTGTGAAGCTGTATCCAGGCATCAGCGGAGAAATTTTTTCGTGGATTAACGACAAAGAATACCGCGGAATTGTTTTAGAGAGTTTTGGATGCGGCGGAATCCCCAGCATGTACGGCGACGTTCTGAATCAGATAGGTGAGCTGGTTCATGATGGAAAGGTAGTTGCCGTAAAAACACAGTGCTATTATGGCAATACCAATATGGATATATATGAAGTCGGGAAAAGGGCATTGATGCAGGGAGCCGTGTGCATCAGCAATATGACAACGGAAGCACTGGTCACAAAGCTTATGTGGGCATTGGATTTTTGCAGTGGAGAGCAGGCTGTCCGGCTTTTGAAAAAAGATGTTTGCGGTGAACTCACGCATGTGAGAAGAAACCGATAGAGAAAGGTGTGGAAAAAGTATGAAAGTAGCAGTTTTAGGACTTGGAAAAATAGGACACAATACAGCGGCACTGATGGTAGAAAGAGGATTTGAAGTATCAGGCTTTACAAGGGATGAAAAAAAGGCGGAAGCCATTAATGAGTACGGAATTACAGTAAGCGGAGCGCTGGAAGGGAATTTCAGGGTAAATGCGACTACGGATATAAAGGAAGCTATTGCCGGAGCCAGGTTTCTTATTGTGACTACAACAGCAAAAGGACATAAACCCATGGCGGAACTTCTGAAAGGAAATCTGGAAGAAGGACAGAGAATTGTCATTATAACAGGTAACTGGGGAGCGTATGAATTTTACAGTGTATTAAAAGACGAGCTTAAGGAAAAAAAGGTGATTGTGGGAGAAACAAGCGGAAATCTTGCAGCATCACCTACTCTTACATATCCCGCGACAGCTTTTATGAAGCCATCTAAAAAAAGTATGAGTTTTGCGACGATACCGGCAAAAGAAGCCCCGGAAGTTGTAAAAGAATTAAAACAGGCTTTCCCTGAATTTTATGCCGTAGAAAACATTCTGGATACTTCTATGAACAATACCAATCCACCGGTGCATGTTCCTTTTTGTATTTTCAACATTACCAGAATGGCAAATGCGGAAGATGTACAGTTTTATGGGGAATGCCTTCCTCCTATCCTGCTTGACTTTACAATGAAGGCAGATGAAGAAAGATGTGCGGTATCTAAGGCAATAGGAGGAGTTCCCAAGTCTATTCTGGAACTGATGAATACGGCGTGGAATGTGAATTATGATAACATTAAAGATTTAGGATTAAATAATCAAAGTCTGAAAAGTGTGAAGCTGCCCAAAACACCATACCACCGCTTTTTAACGGAGGACGTACCATATGGATATATGGCAATCAGCCGGCTGGGAAAGAAATATCATGTACCGACACCGAGAATAGATTTGCTTGTAGAGGCTTATAAATATTTACTTGCGGATAAAGCGGAACTGGACGGACCGGAGTTTGATGTTGACATGGAAGAAGTGATATAGTTATAGCAGCTCAAATAAGTTATAAATAAGTTAAAAATGGTGTTTACATTTTTAAATTTTATGTATATAATCAAGTCAAATTTTAGCAAAGGCGCTATGTAGAAATACATGGCGCTTTTTTCTATGGAGAAAGGCAGGTTTTTCATATGGAAGAACAGCAGAAAAAAAGCACGGCGGAAGTGCTGGTGGAGTGCTTGAAGGAAGAAGGTGTGGACACCATATTCGGTATTCCCGGAGAAGAAACGCTGGATTTGATGTTTGCCATTAAAAAAAGCGGCATTCATTTTATAGATACGAGGCATGAACAGGGTGCGGCATTTATGGCGGATGTATACGGCAGGTTGACCGGTAAAGCAGGTGTCTGCCTGTCCACACTGGGACCGGGAGCCACAAACCTGGTAACCGGCGTGGCAGATGCGTTCCTGGACGGTTCTCCGCTGGTGGCAATTACCGGACAGGTAGGAACCGACCAGATGCAGTTGACGAGCCACCAGTATCTGGATTTAACCACCATGTTTGCGCCCATTACCAAACGAACCAAGCAGATTATCCGGCCGGATACCGTGGCAGAAATTACCCGACTGGCGTTTAAGTATGCGGAAAATGAGAAGCCGGGCGCCACGCATATTGATTTACCGAAAAACATTGCCAAGATGCCGGCGGATGTAGCACCCTTAAAGAAACAGGAAAAACTGGTAGAGTATGCTTCCAGAAAAGCAGTTGAGGCAGCAAGTGAACTGATTAAACAGGCAAAAGTGCCGGTGATACTTGCCGGTAACGGTGCGGTTCGGCAGCATGCGTCCGAGGCATTGACGGAGTTTGTGAACAAGCTGCATATTCCGGTGGTAAATACCATGATGGCAAAAGGCATTGTTTCCATGGACAACCCCTACAGTCTGTGGACACTGGGCATCCCCCAGAAGGATTATGTCAATAAAATATTTGAGGTGGCGGACCTGGTTATCGGTGTGGGCTATGACATGGTGGAATGTGCGCCGTCCAAGTGGAACGTCCGCCCCGGCACCAAAATCATACATATTGCTTGTGAGCCTGCCGATGTCAATAAACGTTATCAGCCGGATGTGGAGCTGGTGGGCGATATTTCCAACAGCCTGCAGAAAATTTTAAATATTACGGAAAGAGAAGAAGAACCGGTATTTGCCCTGCAGTTAAAGGAGCAGATGGTAAAAGAGCAGGAAGAAATGGCGGCGGATGATTCCTATCCTATGAAACCGGCAAGAATTTTAGCGGATGTGCGGAAAATCATGGGAAAAGAAGACATTGTGCTTTCCGATGTGGGCGCCCACAAAATGTGGATTGCCAGACATTACCACTGCTACGAACCCAATACCTGTTTAATCAGCAACGGTTTTGCCAGCATGGGCTTCTCCGTGCCGGGCGCCATCAGTGCCAAAATGCTTTACCCGGAGCGAAGGGTACTGGCAATCTGTGGAGACGGCGGATTTATGATGAATAATCAGGAACTGGAAACGGCAGTGCGTGAAAAAGTGCCCTTTGTTACCCTGATTTGGGAGGACGAGGCTTACGGACTTATTAAATGGAAAGAACAGGAGCAGTTCGGCGACAGCTGCTATGTGGATTTTACCAATCCGGATTTCAAAATGATGGCGGAATCCATGCATTGCAAGGGCTATGAAGTACATTCGGCACAAGAACTGATACCGACGCTGGAAGAAGCATTTGCCCAGAAAGTGCCTGCGGTTGTCGTTGTGAAAGTGGATTACAGCGAAAACATGAAACTCAGCGCCCGTTTAAAAGAGATTATGCTTTGACAACCGGACGGATAGTCTTTATAATGGGAAACAGATATTTAGGAGACTATTACGAAAGGCATGGTAGGATAATGGATAGAGAAATGGTTGTGGTTCTCGATTTCGGCGGTCAGTATAACCAGCTGATAGCCCGCAGAGTCAGAGAATGCAATGTATATTGTGAAGTGCATCCGTACAACCTTCCTTTGGACAAGCTGAAAGAAATGCATCCCAAGGGAATTATTTTCACAGGAGGTCCCAACAGTGTATACGGCGAAGAGTCCCCTCTTTGTGATATGGAAGTGTTCAAACTGGGTGTGCCCGTGCTTGGTATCTGCTACGGTTCCCAGCTCATGGCGCACATGCTGGGCGGCAAGGTGGCAACCGCACCCGTCAGCGAATACGGCAAAACTGAGGTTACGGTGAACAACAAGACCAAGTTGTTTGAAGGCGTATCCGAAAAAACAATCTGCTGGATGAGTCATACAGATTATATTGAAAAGGCACCGGCTGATTTTAATATTACGGCACATACACCGGTATGTCCCGTTGCGGCAATGGAAAATGTGGAGAAAAATCTGTATGCGGTACAGTTCCACCCCGAAGTAATGCATACACAGGAAGGTATGAAGATGCTTCACAATTTCGTCATGAACATCTGCGGATGTACCGGAAGCTGGAAGATGGATTCCTTCGTGGAAACAAGCATTCAGGCAATCCGTGAAAAAGTCGGAAACGGCAAAGTGCTTTGTGCCCTGTCCGGCGGTGTTGACTCTTCCGTAGCAGCCGTAATGCTGGCAAAGGCAGTCGGCAAGCAGCTTACCTGTGTATTTGTAGACCATGGTCTGCTCCGTAAAAACGAAGGAGATGAAGTAGAAGCGGTATTCGGACCCGATGGCCCCTACGACTTAAACTTTATCCGTGTCAATGCGCAGGAGCGTTTTTACAGCAAACTGGCAGGTGTTACCGAACCGGAACGCAAGCGTAAAATTATCGGTGAAGAATTCATCCGTGTATTTGAGGAAGAAGCAAAGAAAATCGGAGCCGTGGATTTCCTGGTACAGGGAACCATTTATCCCGATGTAATTGAAAGCGGGCTCGGCAAATCAGCCGTTATCAAGAGCCACCACAACGTAGGCGGTCTTCCCGACTATGTAGATTTCAAAGAGATTATCGAGCCGTTGCGGCTTTTGTTTAAGGATGAAGTCCGTAAGGCAGGCCGTGAACTCGGCATTCCCGAATACCTGGTAAACCGTCAGCCGTTCCCCGGCCCCGGTCTTGGTATCCGTATCATTGGCGAAGTTACTGCAGAAAAGGTTAAAATCGTTCAGGATGCTGACTACATCTACCGCGAAGAAATCGCCAAAGCCGGCATTGCACCGGAGCTTGGTCAGTACTTTGCAGCTCTGACCAACATGAGAAGCGTCGGCTGTATGGGTGACGAGCGTACCTACGATTACGCCGTGGCACTCCGTGCCGTAACCACCTCCGACTTCATGACCGCAGAAGCTGCCCAGCTTCCCTGGGACCTCCTCGGCAAAGTCACCAACCGAATCGTAAACGAAGTGAAGGGTGTCAACCGCGTAGTCTACGACTGCACCAGCAAGCCGCCCGGAACGATTGAGTTTGAATAAGGGGTTGTTGAAGTGCTTATCAGCGAAAGAATCTTCCTTTTAATGGATAAGAACGGACTAAGTCAGAAAGAATTTTCAGAGCAGACCGGAATTTCCCAAAGTACGATCAGTGATTGGAAACGGAAAAAAACAAATCCATCTGCGGACAAAATACTTAAAATATGTGAAGTATTACATGTTACGCCAAATGAATTATTAGCAGAGGAAACAGTTCATGATGATGGCAGGATGGATTATGTATTTGCACTGAATAAAGAAGAAGAGGTTGTTCTGGAAAGTTTCAGAAGTTTGGAAAGCCGACAAAAAGAACGACTATTGGGCTATATGACCGCTTTGAAAGAAAATAAGTGACACCTTAAATCGTATGTCAGGGATGTCTTGACATACGATTTCTTTTGAAATAAAATACGTATATGCGTTACGTATATACAATAAAAGAAATGGAGAGAGAATATGGGAGATGTAAGTATTATTGCAAGACGACTTGAGGATGGTCATGTTCAGTATGGATGGAGCGGAAATGGCGGATATTATAAAGTGGTAGGGGTACGGCTTCTATTATGGTATCTGGAGCCGGAAGATGTGGAATATCTTTTTGGATTGGGGCAGACCGCATTAATTGGAAAACGCCGAAGCGAATACGGAGGATACCGTTGGTTTGAAACACATAACCTTACGGGTGAATCATTTTGGTTAGACTGTTCGGAACAAAGTATTTTCAGTAGAATTGCATTTATTGATTATGGATATTTTTATGATTTGGATCACAAATGGTACTATATCATTCCGGGACCGTTTAGGATTAAGATGCCTTTAGAGTTGATCGGTCAGAATGTAGATGAACAAAACTATGAATTTGATTTTTGTGAAAAAGTTCAAGATAAAATACTACGTTATATTCTGGGGGATTATAGAGAAAAAAATCCGGAGTTTGCTGAGTTTTTGGATAAAGAAGGATATTGTGTAGAGGATATCCTTGAAAATATAAGCGAAGATGGCTTGTTATCGGTTCTGGAATTCTATCACAAGTATTGGAAAATATTTGATTATTTTGATGATTGGATTCTTATTAAAACAAATGAGGAAGATACTGAAATCACAGATATTGTTATGAAGAAAAAGAGTGAAAACCATGTTGAGACATGTGAGTGGTAAGATCCGGAAGTGTTTATTGTAGAATTAAAATACCAACTATTGCAGAGGGCAATCCCGAAAGTTGCATGAGGATTTTCCCTATTATTGCAGATGCGTTTGGTATTTCTCTAAGGCCACAGCAGATGCTGTGGGTGGGGAAGATGAATAATCTTATTGCTTGTGCTGAGGAGATTGTGGTGAGGGAGGTAGTGTATGTGTGATATAGAGGGCGGCTGGGAGGCTGTCCTTTTTGCTATGTTGAGTTTAATTAATCTCTAAAATATATTCTTTATGAAAAAAAGTTGCATAAAAAATAATTAATGATATAATAATGATAAGTAAAGAAGAAAAGTGACTTGGAGGAATGAGCCATGATTATAGAGATAAGAGCAAAAAACTGTTATGCATTTGAGGATGACATTATATTTTCGATGAAAGCAGATATGCGAAATAAAAAATTTGGAGCAAACGTTCATAAAGAGAATAATTTTAATGTGCTTAAAACAGTAGGAATATATGGACCAAACAATGCTGGAAAAACATGTCTAATCAAGTGTATTAGAGCAATAAGAAACGTACTTTTAAATAAGAAGAATGGTTTGATGTCAAATATATTTACTGAGAGTGATGTATGTGAGTTGGGTGTTACGTTTATGGCATCTGGAAGAAAGTTCTCGTATGATTTTAAGTATGATGCAGAAAAAGAAGAATATATATATGAGTCATTTTCGGAGATATTTAAGGATCAGTACAACAACGAAAAGGAAGTTTGTTGGTTGAAAAAAGATACTGTTAGTGAAATATATGAGTGTATTGATGAATCTGTTCAGAATATGATTTCAGTTGTATCGAAGAATAATTTGTTATGCTATGTGGTAGATACAAGTAAATTCGAACATATCAATGAGATGAAGCAGATTCTTGTCGGATTTGCAGAAAAAATTGATATCATCAATATGAATAACATACCTATGCAGCACACAATTGAACTTATGAAGAATAAGAATCAGTTACAGAAAAAGGTTGTTGAGTTCATAAAAAATGCTGACTTATATATGGATAATTTTGAATATGTGGATATGGATAAGATACAGCTGAAAACTGGTGAAGGTGACGAAAAGCCAGATGAGAAAGTGCTTGATATTCCGGAGAACATTATGGATCAAATCAGATTGGTTTCCACTTATAAGGGAGTCCATGTGCCAAGTATGATGTTTGATTCCACAGGAACAAAGAAGATTGCAGCTATTGCCAGTTATGTAATCGAAGCACTTGAACAGGGCAGAATATTAGTGGTGGATGAGTTGGATAGCAGTATTCATTTTAAGCTTACAAGGGCGATTGTTGCGATGTTTAATAATGAATTAAATACAAGTGCACAGATGATATTTACAGTTCATGATATAAATCTCATGGACTGCAAGAGAATGTTCCGGAAGGAGCAGATTTGGTTTGTGCATAAAGATGAGGAAGGTGTATATGTATATTCACTTGCTGATTTTACTGCGCAGCAGGGAGTGAGGGATACGACGGATGTTATGGAAAAATATAGAAAAGGTGCACTTGGTGCTTTACCTGATCCGGAATTGATTAACTCTTTGCTTAGTATTAAAGGTAATATAAAGGGGGATGATGCCGATGCCAAATAAACTCCCTAAGTTTTTTGATAATCACAAAATCTGCATTATCTGTGAAGGCAATGAGGAATATGAGTATCTAAAACGATTAAAAATTTTAAAAGTATGGAATGAGCAATATGATATTTCACTGGTAAATGCTGGTGGAAATGGTAATATCCCAGCGCGGTATCAGGACCGATATCAAAATGGAGCAGATGAACTTGTGCTTGTATTTTGTGATACAGAAAAGAAGCCACACGAGCAGTATGAGGACATTAAGCGTAAGATTAATGTGTTTCATGGTGTGGATAATGCTGCAGATGAAGTGATTATGTTTGGTAATCCCTGTACGATGCAGATTATATCTAAACATTGAACCGATGAAAATCTGAAATCTCCTGCTAAACCGGTAAATGCTCCTTTGATTAAAAAATATACCGGAGTGGAAAATTACAAAGGAAGAGCAGACCAGATTGAAGAGGTTATGGAATACGTTACTGTGGAGAATTATAAAGATATGAGTCAGCGAGTGAGAAAGTTGGATTCGGATGATTCTGTTACTGGTAGCAGTAATTTTGGAAAGTTCATAAAGCTGTTTGAGAGTGATGACAGTGGGTGGATTGATAAGATTAATAGGAATTTAGAGGAGTAGATGATTAAATGGCTAAAGATATATTTGATAAAACAATATTTGATGGATATAGAGTGGAAAGTTTAACTGAATCAGCACAAGATATTATTCCCAAATATAATTTCGATGGCTCTACAAAAACTACTGTATTTATTTCGCACAAGCATGATGATTTAGATGAAATAAAAGGATTGATAGCTTGAAATCAAGATATGATTTTAGCAATATGTCTTTCACAAAATTAAAATCGGTGTATAAGCAAAGAACAGGAAATACATTTGAAGATACAGATTATGAATCTTTTGGTTTGATTGATGAGAAAGGCAATCTGACGAATGCAGGAGCACTTCTGGCAGATGAATCTCCGGTTCGCCATTCCAGATTATTTTGCACCGGGTGGAATGGTAAGTGGAATATCTTTAGCGGGAAAGGATTTATTGAAAATTCCATCAAAGCGAAGAAATCCGATATTAGCTGATATATTCAGCCGTTTGAAATACATGGAGCGTAGAGGTAGTGTATTTAAGAAAATATTAGCAGACTATAAGGGACAAGTTGAATTTGATGAGACTAAGATGCCGGTATTTGAGGCTGATAATGATGATTTTATATTGACTTTGTATAATCTGAATTATGGCTCTAGTTATGCAACACAAGCAAATGAAAATGTCATAGAAAATGTCATAGAAATTTCGGAAGAAAAAGTTAAGAAGTTAATGCCAGAGTATCCTAAGAAGAAGCTTGCTAAAGCATGTGAGATCCTAAAAATGATTTCGGAAAACCCGAGTATTTCTATTGATGAATTAAGAATAGCCTTAGATGTCACAGATAGAACAATTGCAAGATATATATCAGAATTAAAGGATAAAGGTATCATAGAACGAAAAGATCCGGATAACGGTGGTAAATGGGAAATTAGGTAGGTAAATGACAGTAAATTTTGTACTCAATGTGGCACCCAAACTTTTACTCAAGAATATTTCGGAGTTAGTCTCAAGACAGTCTCATTTTTGAAATCGTTTGTTGAGACTGACATGAGACTGAGGAGGTTCAAAATCATGGACATAAGTAAAAAAGATTGGAAGCTATTTCGAGAAAAATTATCAGGTTGGCAGGGAAATTATATGGAAGGTCTTATTAAAGAGTATGTAAATTTTCTGAATGATGATGAAAAGCCTGCATCAGAGAAATTCTGGGAACTTGAAAAACGGATAAAAGAAGATAAGCGGCATCCTGGAGTTATCATAGAGATGAGTAAGTCACAGGTGCTATGGGATATTGTTCGGCTTATTAGACTGAAAGTAATTACATATGATGATTTATCAGACTTTAGTGATGAATTACAGCTGGAAGTGAAGAGAATACTTGAGATGAGCAGGTGATACATATGGAGATTGGTGCAACAAAAGCAGTTCAAGATCGACTAAAAACAACAAAGATTGAAGAAAGCAAAGGTGTTTCACTTGTGTTCTGCTGGGACACACATTTGACGAAAATAAAAGGAAGAAATGTCTTGTTTATTGTAAATGCCAGTAATCGTTATACAATAGCAATGACGGATATTGAGCAGGGAAACTGGAAGTATTATACAATGTACATTAGTCGTGTGATTCATGTTGTGATGCAGGAAATGGGATATTCCGAAGATCAGATAAGACAGTATTTTAAAATGTCAGGCGATACAACTGTAACTAAAACTCATGGTAGGAAATCGGTTGGTGGCATTAACAGAATGGTAATGGATGCACTGTATTTTGGTAAAAAGTTGGAGAAAGAAGCAAAGTATCAATGGGAACTTAGTGAGTATCTAAACAGAGATATTTGCCAGCCTGAGGGATTTGACGCATATGGATATCCGAGTGAACTTTTTAAATTAGACATGGAACGATTAGGAATTGCTGCTAAGAGAAAGCCTGCAAAGGTAATTGATTTCAGTCAGTATATAGAAAGCAACCGTGGTATTAACCATTAGTACCACGTAACTTTTTCTTGCAGAAACATCGTCCGGAGATTATAATTTCCATAGGTGGACTTGCAAACCGACAGAATATTATTTTGTGAATAGTAAACAAACCTGCAAGCCACCGGAACTACACACAATAATGAAAAATGAAACGGTACTGGATTGGTATTGAAAATATGTGAAACGAAAGATAGTTGATGCAGGCTTGCTTGTAAGAAACTATCTTTCTTTTTCTATTTATTCGACGACAGCCGAACATGAGGATGAAGCAAAGCGAAATCCGAATGAACACTGTGGGTTTCCGGCATTCGTTTTATTAAATGGCGCTATTTGTGGGCGGAGTAATGAGTTGGGGGGTATAGTAATGGATAATCTAAAAGTAAAATTTTATGATACAGTTAATGATGAACTATTGAAATTTGCAGTAATTATCGCACAGAGTAACGGCAAGTGGGTATTTAGCAAGCATAAAGAAAGAGATACCTATGAAGTGCCGGGAGGGCATAGAGAAGCTGGAGAGGATATTTTTGAAACAGCTAAAAGGGAGTTGCAGGAAGAGACTGGAGCTATCAAATTTGAGATAAAGCCAATCTGTGTTTACTCAGTAACAGGTAAGAGCAGAGTAAATTATACAGGTGAGGAAACATTTGGACTGCTTTGTTTTGCAGAGATAACAGAGTTTGCGAAAGAATTACATAGCGAAATGGAGAAGGTTGTGATTATGGATGAGTTGCCTGAGAACTGGACATATCCTTTGATACAGCCGAAGTTGATAGAAAAGTATTTGCAGATAAAAAATAATTTTACAATTGGAACAACAGTTGATAGACTATTATGAAATTGGAGGTGAGGATTTGCCTTTTCAGATTATCAGAAATGACATAACAAAAGTAAAAGCAGATGCCATTGTGAATACGGCAAATCCTAATGTTGCCGTTGGTGGTGGTGTAGATTCTGCTATATATAAAGCGGCCGGTAAGGATAAGCTTCTTGAAGCACGCAAGAAGATAGGTGTTCTGATGCCGGGGGAAGCAGCAATCACGGATGCCTTTGCTCTTGATGCAAAGTATATTATTCATGTAAGTGGTCCATGGTGGACGGATGGAAGCAAAGGAGAGGAAGCATGTCTTCGCGCTTGTTACGAGAAAGCTTTGCAGCTGGCAAAAGATTGCGGATGTAAATCCATTGCTTTTCCGCTTCTTGCTACCGGTACCTATGGGTTCCCGAAGGAACTGGGAATACAGATTGCCGTTGATACTTTTACAGCTTTCCTAGAAGATAATGATATAGAAATTACGCTTGTTGTATTTGGCAGTGAGGATGTAACCATTTCCGGTAAACTGGTAGAAGATGTCGCCGGTTTTGTCGATGATGGATACGTGGCGACAGCTCTTGCAGAGGAATACATAGATGACAGCTATTCGCGAGAGAAAGGAAATAACCCGGAGAGCAGAGTTGGTTCTATATCAAAGTCTATCCATATTCCATTATTTCTGCGAAGAGAAAACAGGGACGAAATCAGGGATGAGGATGAAATCACCTTTGAAACACCGTCCTTAGAGGATGCATTAAAGGAAATTTACACAGATTCCTTTGAGAAGCATTTACAGCAGCTTATCAATAAGAAGGGACTAAAAAACTCCGAAGTATATGCTACGGCGAATATTTCCAAGCAGTATTTTTCAAAACTGCTTAAGGGACAGGTAAAGCCTTCAAAGGAGAAGATGCTTGCACTTTCCGTGGGTTTACGACTTAATCTTGACGAGACGATTGACTTTCTTAGAATTGCCGGGTATGCGCTCTCGCCGATATCGCAGACGGATAAGATTGTCGAATACTTTATAGAACATGAGGACTATAATGTGCTGAAAATTGATATTGTATTGTTTGATTACGGACTGGATCCGCTTTCAAATCAATAACTTTGAAAGGTCGCCTCAGGGTTGACCTTTTTTCTTTACTTATGGGTTATTATTACATCACAACAAGGAAATGCCTCACTGCAGGGAGGCCGGTAATAGATAACGGAGGTAGAGAATTATGAGTAAAGGTTTAACAGAAATCGTTTATATTTTGGATAGAAGCGGGTCTATGGGAGGACTTGAGGCGGACACTATCGGTGGTTTCAATTCTATGATGGAGAAGCAGAAAAAAACCGGTGAGAAAGCATATATATCTACGGTGCTGTTTGATGATAGATGCGAAGTGCTGCATGACAGAGTTCCGATTGATAAGATTAAGAAGATGACGGATAAAGAATATTACGTTCGCGGATGTACAGCTCTTCTTGACGCTGTAGGTGGAGCAATCCATCATATCGGCAACATTCATAAGTATGCAAGACCGGAAGAACGGCCGGAAAAGACCATCTTTGTAATCACTACGGACGGAATGGAGAATGCCAGCAGGCAGTATTCCTATGATAAGGTTCAGAAGATGGTAAAGCGCCAGCAGAAAAAGTATGGCTGGGAGTTTATCTTTATTGGAGCTAACATTGATGCATATGCCGAGGCTCAGCGTTTTGGAATCAGAAAAGAGCGTGCCGTAAATTATGTACATGATAATATTGGAACCGCTATGGTATATGAAGGTGTGTCTAAGGCAGTATGTTTTGCGATGAAAGCAAGTACTGCGGAAGACATGGAAGACTGCCTTAATGACAGTGGCTGGGAGGCTCCGATAGAAGCGGATTATCTGACTCGTTCGAAGCCGAATTATCATCAAAGAAGCGAGTTAAAAAAGAAGTTGCATTAGAGTTGCTACAGTACGTGTTGAATAACTACGAAGAGAAATAAGGAAAGCCCCCGCCCCTCATTCATGAGGGGTTAGGGGAGCTCAGAGTGCCGTAGGCAATTTTTCTGTTTAACTAAAGGGATTTTATGCCTTCTTTTCTTCCTCATACTCTTTAATCGTTTCTTCCAAGATATCACATGCCGTCTCCACGGTCATTTTGCAGCGGTATTCCGGCTTGAAGGACTGTGGCTTGATGTCCTTGCACAGGGTGGAGCCATATTTGGCGTTGAATTTGCGCATCAGCTTCATGACAACGGGGCGGATGTCTTCGCTTTCGTGAGCTTTGGCTTCCACGTACTTCATGGATAAGACGGAAGCAGCGGCAAGCACGGCACCACAGGTGTTTCCGCACTGGATACCGGCGCCGTAGGCACCAACCATAATCATGTCTCTGTCGTGAAGCTTCAGGTCATAATAATCATTGGCAGCCCGGAGCAGGGTCTCCGCGCAGTTGTAATTCTGCTCAAAATAGTACTTCTGGTAAACATCTTTTAACATAAACATTCTCTCCTTTTTCTTGATGTATTTAATTGAATATTAAATTACCTTATGCTCCAGCCATTTCCGGGAATGGAACCGGATGGTAAAGATTATGGCACGCAGGCTCCAGTCGGCGAACATGCCAATCCACACGGCAATGGGACCGAAGCCCCAGACACGGCAGAGGTAAATGCACAGGCTGACACGGCAGAGCCACATGGTACAGCAGGAAGTAATCATGGAAAATTTCACATCCCCGGCAGCACGCATGCCGTATGCCGGAATAAAGGAAAGCACCCAGGAAATAGGCTTGGTAATTGTAATGAAAATAACCATGTTGAAACAAAGCTTCGCACTTTCCGCTTCCATACCGCCGAGCATGGTAATTGGTTTCGTGAGCGCAAGGACAATGAGACAGCTTGCAATAATGACGATTTCCGCCAGCCGGGAAAGCTTCTTTATATAGTAAACGGCTTCGTCTTTTCTGCCCGCTCCCAGGCATTGTCCCACAACGGTCATCAGGCCGATGCCGATGCCCATGGCAGCCACACCGTTTAGCATTTCCAGAATATTGGTCATGGCCTGGGCGGCAATGGCGATGGTACCCAGCGTGGAAACCGTAGACTGAATGGCCAGTTTGCCAAACTGGAACATACTGTTTTCAATGCCCGAAGGAATACCGATATACAGGATATTTTTAATTAAGGAAAAATCCGGCCGGATGGACAGATAATTGCGGACGGAAATGGGTTCCTTGTCTCCGCGAAGCTGCCAGATAACGACCACAGCACAGAAAATCCGGGAAATCAGAGTGGAAATGGCAGCACCGGCAACGCCCATATTCAGTCCAAAGATAAGTATAGCATTTCCGCCGATATTTAGAAAGTTGGAAATGACGGATATTATCATGGGTCTGCGGCTGTCGTTCTGCGCTCTCATAATGGAAGCTCCCGCATCGTACAGACCGATAAACGGGAAGGAAAGCAGGGTAAACAAAAAATAAGCCTGGGAGTTTGCCATAACGTCGGCTTCTACTTTTCCGAAAATAAAGTGCAGCATGGGAACACGGAAAATCAGGCAGAGCAGGGAAAGGGCTGTGGAGAGCACGGCCATTACCAGTAATACCTGCCGGGCAGCATGATTGGCGCTTTTTTCGTTGTGACTTCCAAGATATTGGGAACAAAGTATGGCGCCGCCGGCAGCCAGGGCAGAAAGCGCCTGGATAACCAGCACGTTTATGGAGTCCACAAGGGACACGGCGGAAATGGCGGCAGAGCCCACGTTGCTTACCATCATGGTGTCCACGGTTCCCATCAGGCAGCTTAAGAGCTGTTCCACAATAATGGGAATGAGAAGCTTTTTAAGGTCCAGATTGCTGTATATATGGTCGGAGTTGTTCATAGGTAAATCTTCTTTCTGTGATGTTTCTGCAAATGCAGAGGTATTATAGCACGATTCTTTGAAAAATAATATCCCCAAATCTTCCATAAAACAATAGCGGAAAACACTTGCGAAGAGCCCCTGTTTACGTTACATTTACAGTAAAGAAAAGAAACTCAGGAGGAAAACCTATGGAAATCAGTGCAAGTGTAAAATATGTAGGAGTGAATGACCATCAGGTGGATTTGTTTGAAGGACAGTACCGGGTACCGAACGGTATGGCATACAATTCTTATGTGATTATGGATGAAAAAACAGCGGTCATGGATACGGTTGACGGCTTTTTCAGCGAAGAATGGCTGCAGAATCTGGAAACAGTATTGGCGGGAAAGACACCGGATTATTTGGTTATCCAGCATATGGAGCCCGACCATTCCGCCAGTATACCGGCATTTTTGGAAAAATACCCGGAGGTAACGGTGGTCTCCACGGCTATGGGATTTAAGTTTATGGAGCAGTTTTTCCCGGAATATTTTGCCAGGGCAGGCATAGAAAAGAAACTTGTAGCGGCAAACGGCGGAACACTGGAACTTGGAGAACACACCCTGCACTTTGTGTATGCGCCCATGGTGCACTGGCCGGAGGTTATGATGACGTATGAGTCCGCGGAAAAAATTCTTTTTGCGGCAGACGGATTCGGAAAATTCGGAGCTCTGGATGTGGAAGAGGATTGGACGGACGAAGCCAGACGTTATTATATCGGAATTGTGGGAAAATACGGCGCACAGGTGCAGGCGGTCTTAAAAAAGGCGGCCACACTGGATATCCGGACAATCTGCTCCCTGCATGGCCCGGTATTAAAAGATAATCTGGGATTTTATCTGGAAAAATATGATAAGTGGTCTTCCTATCAGCCGGAAGAGGCAGGCGTTGTGATTGCCTATGCGTCCGTTTACGGAAATACCCGTAAGGCAGCCGAATATCTGGCGGAAAAACTGGCAGAGAAAGGACAGAAAACAGTTCTGTACGATTTAGCAAGATGCGACAAGGCAGAAGCCATAGCGGATGCGTTCCGTTATGACAGACTGGTGCTGGCGGGAATTACCTATAACGGCGACCTCTTCCCCTGCATGCGTGCCTACATCGAGGGGCTGACCGAGCGCAGTTACCAGAACCGTAAGGTTGCGGTTGTTGAGAACGGAACCTGGGCGCCCCTGACAGAAAAAATCATAACGGGCATGTTAGAAAAGAGCAAGGACATTACCTTTGCCGAAACGAAGGTATGCATCCGCTCCGCCATGAATGAGCAGAATAAGGCAGAATTGGAAAAATTAGCCGAAGAACTGGCAATTTCGCTCTCTTAGAAATAAATCAATAATCCCAATAGAGCGGCAATCAGCACCGGTATGGAAATACGGATGCCGTAGCTGATGTATTTGCGGAAGGAAAAGGGAATGCCCATTTTGTTTAAGATGCCGGACCACATAATCCCGGCAAGGGCGCCGAGCGGCGTGAAATAGGCGCCAATGTTGGAGCCGATGATACTGGCATATGCCGCAGGCAGGCGGTTGGCTTCCGGCAGGTGGCTTACAATGGAGCTGAATGCCACGGACATGGGAATGTTATTCATGACATTGGCAGATAAAAAGGAAGCTATGCCGTACTTCCAGACAAGATGGTCCGTGCCGAAAAAGTCGCTGATTATGGTCGTTACCTGATAGCGGTCAAGGGTTAAAACCAGAAGGAACATGGACAGTACGAAGGGAATCAGCTCCCAGGGGGCACGCATGATGGTGTGAAGGAGGACACGCTCTTTCACACCTTTTTTCTTTTTATAAATGGTAACACAAAGAAACAGGCTTACGGCAAAGCCTAAGGTGATGTACCACATTTCCAGCCCGATGTAGGAGGATAAAATCAACAGAATGGTGCAGAAAGCAAGGTGCAGCAAGCCGATGATGACCAGCCCTTTGTCACGGATTGCCGGTTTTTCTTCCTTTATGGAAATAGGCTGAGACAGCGGTTTTCGGAAAATCATCAGTAACAAAAGAAAAGCTGTTATGCCGGCAAAAAGTGTGGGAAGCAGCATGTGAGCCGTATACGCACCAAAGCCGATGCCGTTTGCCGTAGCCAGGTAAATATTGGTAGGGTTGCCGATGATTAACATCATGCTCCAGGTGTTGGCGGCAACAAATTCACCGAACAGATACGGCATGGGGTCAATTTCCGCTTTTTTAGAAAAATAGCAGATAAAAGGTGTAAAAGTTAAAATAATAATGTCGTTGCTGGTAAACACCGTCAGCACGGAAACCAGCAGAAACAGGACACAGAACAGCCGGAGCTGCTTGGTTTTGGCAAATTTTAAGGAAATGCCCGCAATGTAGGAGAAAAAGCCAACCTCATCCAGATAAATGGAAAGCGTGGTCATGGAGATGAAAAGCGTCAGAATTTTCAAGGGGTTGATGCTTCCGGAAGAAGTCAGCCCTTCCCACATGACCGGAAGAGGCAGCAGGCGGAAAAGCAAAAGGGCAATGCTGCCAAGCACCGGAGCCGTCCAGTAAAAAATGCGAATATGGTATTTTCCTATATTTATGGATGGATTGGTCAGGACGGTAAGCACAAGAGCAACGCAGACCAATCCGGCAATGATACATACGGAGTACATGTTTCCTCTCTTCCGCAGCCTAAAAGGAAAGCTGCAAGGTAAAATATTTTCTCTTATATTTTAAGTTTTATTTCAAAAATACAAAGCTGCACAGTTCAAATAAGTTCCTGCCCCGGAACATTTCGCCCATCCAGCCCACATATTCCGTGGTGATTTTGAAAAATACGGCATGCCGGCCCGTTACACTTTTTACAATCGTGTGAATGGCAGAACTGTCATGTCCAATCCGGCAGCAACCGATTTCTTCACCGTCTTCCCCGTCAATCAGTATGTGCATTACGGCATCGCAGCCCATTCCCAGGATTTTAGCAGAAAATTCCATGGTCATGCTGCCAAAGTCATCACCGAAATCATAGTATTTATAGCCTATGACACTGCCGTCCTGAATATTTGTGACAACTCTGTCAAATACATTCTTCTCGGTAACAAAAGCACCGCCCTTTAAGACGCAGGCAAGGTCTGCGGGTGTGATTTCATAGGGATTTAAGCTATCTTCAAAGCCGAGGGATGTCATTTCTACGGGAGGAATGGTGCCGTCGGGAAGAATGGCGATTTTTTCCACGCAGCCGCGTCGGGACGCAATGGTGCCGTTAGTCATGCGGTGGTAGAAAATATACCACTGGCCATTGATGCAGGCTACGGAACCGTGATTGTTTCCACCCGGATAATCCACCCCGTTATCAACAATATAGCCCCGGTAAGTAAAAGGACCGGTAGGGGACTTCGATGTGGCATATGCCAGTCGGCTGCCGCGTTTGGGAGAATAAATCATGTAGTAGGTATCACCGATTTTCCGGGGCGAGCAGGCTTCAAAAAACAGCTTGTCATTTTCATCAAACCCACCGTCCGCCGTGGACTCACAGGGAATAAAGTGCTCGATACAGGTGTTGTCCAGCACTTCGTACATGTTGTCCCCGTTGATTTCCGCCAGAAAAGAGCGCTCAAATCCGCAATATATGTAAACTCTTCCGTCATCGTCCACTAAAACACCGGGGTCAATGAACCAGCCGTTGCAGCAGATTTCATCGGAAATGGTGTATTTGTAAGGGGCAATCAGCTCAAAAGGACCTTCCGGTCTGTCGCTCACGGCAACACAGCCTTTGGCATTTACGATATAAGCATACAGATAATATTTGCCGTCCTTTTCCACCACATCCGGCGCATAAAGTCTTGTATTTTCTGCATTCCAGTCAATATCGGAAGCATGGTCACGGTCGGCTTTTGTGTGAAAAATATCTCCGTGACAGGTCCAGTGATTTAGGTTATCCAACGGCGCACTCCAGCATTTCAGCACATAGTCGCAGAAATCCTGTGAGCCGGCCTGGTCGTGCGAACCGTACACATACACTCTGTTGCCGAAAATGCGCGGTTCTCCGTCCGGTATATATTCCCAATTCGGTAAGTAAGGATTTGCCATAATATCCGCCTTTCTTTGCCTGCCGCAGCAGACATCCTGTTTGCAAGGAATGTTATTAAGAGCATTGTACCACAGTCAAAGAAATGTTAGAATAAAAAAAGATGTTTACGCAGGGAAATTTTCGATAGAATTATAGTCACATGAGATACAAGGTATGGGGTAGAAAGATGAATGCAACGGAAGAATTACGATGGGGATTGGAAACAGAGTAAGGATGAAAAAAGTACAATGAAAACAATCAGAGTAGTGGCGGCCGTGATAAAGGCTGTAAATAAAGAGGGTAGTCCTATTATTTTTGCCACACAGAGAGGCTATGGGGAAATGAAGGACGGCTGGGAGTTCCCCGGTGGAAAAATCGAAGAGGGGGAAACTCCGGGGCAGGCATTAAAACGGGAAATCATGGAAGAACTGGATACGGAAATAGCTGTGGGAGATTTTATAGAAACGGTAGAATACGATTACCCTGCGTTTCATCTTTCCATGGACTGTTTCTGGTGTACCATCGTGAAGGGGGACCTTGTCCTGAAGGAGCATGAGGCGGCAAAATGGCTTACCAAGGAGCAACTTAACGAGGTTGCCTGGCTGCCGGCAGACATTACTTTGGTGGAAAATATAAGGAAAACACTATGAACCCAACATTAAAAAAGCAATTAGCCATCGATTTCTGCTGTACAGAGGAAGCGGTGGAGAGGAAAGAAAACATATTTACGGAATATACGCCGCTAACAGGAAGAAGAATTTTCAAAGAGGGAGAATGCTTCTTAAAGGCTGCGAGTGTGCAAGGGAAAATTCTGGCAACGGGAAATCCGGAAATTATAAAATGGATGAGTACAAGATATGCCCATAGAAGCGGCGCCTGGTTTATGGACTATGAAAGCCTTCGGGAATTAGATGAAAAAATGCGGGAGTTTGGCTGGCGCATCGGGCAGGCACATCCTTTCTACATTGCAGAGAAGAAAACGGAAGTAAATACGGAAGGCTTTGTTATCCAAAAATTCGTTGGGGAAGAAATCGAACAATTCCGCGGGGATGACCGTCTGGGAGAGGCATTCCTCTTTGAAGAGGTACCCAGGGACGAAATAGGAATAGCCGCTTACAAAGACGGTGAACTTCTGGGGATGGCGGGTGCCACCAGCGACAGCGACCGGATGTGGCAGATTGGCATAAATGTGATGCCGGAGGCAGAAGGAATGGGCGTCGGTTCCATGTTGGTAACGCTGCTTAAAAATGAAATTCTGGATTTGGGAAGATTGCCGTTTTACGGAACTGCCATGTCCCATATAGCGTCCCAGAAAGTGGCGCTGAAGGCGGGATTTTATCCGGCATGGGCGGAACTGTGTTGTGAGAAATTATGTGAAAAATAAAGCAAAGCGAGGACGGAATTTTGGAAGAAACAAATCACAAGCGCCGCGTGCGTTACGCAGGAAAATATCCGAAAAAATTTGAGGAAAAATACAAGGAACACAGTCCGGAGAAATATGCGGATACAGTGGCGAAGGTCATCGAAAAAGGCTCCACACCGGCGGGCATGCACATCCCTATTATGGTGCGGGAAATCCTTGATTTCTTAGAAATAAAACCGGGGCAGCAGGGGCTTGACTGCACGCTTGGATACGGCGGCCACACCGGCAAAATGCTGGAACAATTAGGGGGACAGGGCAGGCTGATTTCCCTGGATGTGGATCCGATTGAGTCGGAAAAGACCGTAAAAAGACTGCGTGAGGCCGGCTTTTCGGAAGATAATTTTATCTTCCGGCTGATAAATTTTGCCAATATTGACAAGGTGGCGGAGGAATGCGGAAAATTTGATTTTGTACTGGCGGACCTTGGCGTTTCCTCCATGCAGATTGATGACCCGAAGCGAGGATTTTCCTATAAAACGGAGGGACCTTTAGACCTGCGGCTTGACCCCACCCACGGGGACAGTGCGGCGGAGCGGCTGCATCAGATTACCCAGAAAGAATTTGCGGGCATGCTTACAGAAAATTCGGATGAACCCTTTGCGGAAGAAATAGCGGCTAAGGTTTTCTTCAAGATGAAAACCGGAGCGCCCATGAACACTACTACGGAGCTGCGGCAGGCGGTAGAAGAAGCGCTTCTTAAAATCCCTGTTAAAAATTTTCCCGGAGAGGACAGGACGGAAGCAGTGAAAAAATCCTGCGCCCGCACGTTTCAGGCGCTGCGCATCGATGTAAACAGCGAATTTGAGGTGCTTTACAGCTTTTTGGAAAAGCTGCCGGGCATCTTAAAGCCGGGAGGCAGGGTTGCTGTTTTAACCTTCCATTCCGGTGAAGACCGTCTGGTAAAAAAAGCATTTAAGGAAGGAAAGAAAGCGGGAATTTACACGGAAATTTCGGAAGAAGTTACCAGACCCTCCGCAGAAGAATGCCGGAGAAATCCGAGAGCAAAATCCACGAAGCTCAGATGGGCTGTCGGTGGTTTCTGTTTGACAGACAACAGGTAGATTTGGTAAAATAGACATAGTATCATGCAATCAGGGGAAAGTTGTGTAAGGACAGGGATATTCTATGAGAAAAAGACGTAGGGCTCTAAATGCCATTATAATGAGCATTGTTATGACTGTAGGGTTATTCTTCGGAATGGAAGATGCTTTGACGGTCTATGCGGAAGCGATTACCGTAACGAACAATATGACCATCAATACGGAGACGGAGGACGACTACCACCTGAGCGACGATAGCCGGCTTAATGTCGGAAGCCAGGGGAAAGTCAAAGGAAAAATCTACTGCTCCGGCGGCGTTGTGGTAAATGAGGGCTATGTCCGTGCGGTGGAAAGCAGCTTTGCGGACTTCTATAATGAAAGCGGGGCAACTGTGGACAGTATCCAGGCAGGATACGGTAAGGTTGTCAACAAAGGGGATATTACAAATCTTGGACTGGCTGCCAACAGTTCCACGTATGCATCTGTTCTGGAAATGAACGGAGGCAAAGTGGGAACGGTCAGTAGTGACGGCAGTATGGGTCTTCCTCAAATAAAATTATCTTCGGGAACCATTCAGAATCTAAATGTCAGCTGTGAGCTGCAGGCATTGGGGACAGCTAACGTGGACAATCTGGGAGGTTCCGTCACATTAAGCGGCTCCGGTACGGTTCATGTCGGTGGGACATTGAATCTTTCGGGGGATTATTCGGGCACATCAGCTATTCTCAGTGTTGATAAAAATACTCAGATTACCATTGCTGCGGGAAGCAGGATAAAAGTTTATTACAACAATCATGCCTATGTGCTTGGCACCCCGGGAACCGGTACCCTGGCAGAATTGGCGGGTCGGACGGTTAACGTGACTGCTGAGCTGGAAGATACCATAGACTGGAGCAGCAGTACGTCTTTCCCTACAGGAAAATTCCTTTTCGGGGATGAGGTTACAGCGACCTTTACGGCAGCAGACGGCTATTGCTTCCCAACGGGGTATGCGGCATCGACGAGTGGAAACGGAAGTATATCCACCAAAAGAAACAGTACGACAAAAATTACCGTTACCTATATTTTTGCAGAGGAAATGGCGGATACGGTTACCGTGACACTTCCTCCCGCAGAAGAAAAAACACAGCCGGAGACGGAAACCGGGACCGGAAGTGTGACGGTAGCGGATTTGTATTACGGTACACAGCCTTCGCCAAGAGCGGAGTCATCCACCAATGGGACAGAGGGAGTTATCTATGAATATAAAATCCGCGGAGCAGCGGATTCCACATATTCGACCAGCGTGCCGGAACAGGTAGGGGCATATACCCTGCGGGCAACCTTTCCCCGTAAAGGCCATTATACAGAGACCACGGCAGTATGTGATTTTTCTATTTATTATCTGCCGGTACCGGAGAATCCGTGCACAATTTCCGGAAAGATCGGAAAAAATAATTTTTACATATCCAGACTGGAAGTTACGCCACCGGAGGGCTATAAAATTGCAGACACCGATGGAGGAGAATACAAAGACAGTATTCTTGTGGGTGACGAAAAGGCACCTGCGGCAATTTACCTGATGAGGCAGAAGGATGGGGCGAAAACAGCAGCCATACCCTTCGGAACATACAAAATAGACATCACACCGCCCCGGATTGAAGCGGAAAACGGAAAAGAGTATTTTGCGGATTATAAAGAGATAAGCATTTCCGACCTGCGTCTTGACGGTATCAGCATTAATGGGGAGAGGGTAGATTTCGGGGGAACCTCCTGTACGGCGGAGCTTTCTTCCAATGACGAGAGCACGGAATATGTAATCCGGGCGGTTGACGAAGCCGGAAACGAAAGTACGGTTACGGTTATTATCTCAGCAGAATGGCTTAAAACAGGTATCGTACCGGCAGACAGAGTTCTTAAGCTGAATCCGCAAAGAGAATATAAATTAGGGGACGGCTCATGGAAGGTCAGCGGAGACAATAACGTTTACAATGGCGGCCAGACATTCTATGTGGGCAGCAGGGGCAGTTATACCTTTACCGTGAATTAGCCAGCCTGCGGTGCAGAAGGAGAACAGGATGAAGAAACTCGATAAAAAACGCTTGCTTATTGCTCTGACAGCAGTGGTGTTAGCGGTCATTGGTTTTGCTGTATTTTTTTTCCTGAGGAAGGATACATACCGGATTATCAAGGTTTATGAAATAAATGGTACATCCAGGGTAAAGAGAGGAAGCCTTGAGGATCTGGAGCCCTTTGCCAACATGCTTTTACAGTCGGGGGATACCGTGAATGTGGATACGGGAACCATGACTTTGCGGCTGGATGAAGACAAATATGTGTATGCCGAAGAAAATACGGAGTTTTCAATAGAGGCAGCCGGGAACAGCAAAGAAGGCAGAACAACCATAGAATTAAAGAAAGGCGCCATCGTAAATGAAATCCGCCAAAAGCTTGGTGAGGGATCATCTTATGAAGTGAACACACCCAATGCTACCATGTCCGTAAGGGGCACAACCTTCCGGGTTGAAGTAACGTATGATCAGAACGGAACCTGTTATACAAGGATTACCGTGACGGACGGCAAGGTGGTTACCCGGTTAAAATATGAAGACAGAAGCGTGGCGGAGGAGGAAGTAGCGGTAGAAAAAGATGGGGAAGTCATCATCTATCGTGACAGCACCACAACGGACTATGTAAAGGATATTCCCGGGGAGAATGCCGGGGAAAACAACGGTAATGAAGCGGCAAAGACAGACGGAACCGATGCCTGCACCGTTACCTTTATGTACGATGGAGAGGTATTCTGCACGCAGACGGTACAGAGCGGAACGTGTGCATCAATGCCGTCCCTTATGCCGGAGAAAGAAGGCCGGTGGGATTATGATTTTACAAAGCCTGTGGAGCAGGATATTGTAATAAAATGGAAATAAGCTTCAGAAACGGAATATACGGTGAAGACCCGGAAGGGTAAGGGAGCATATCTTGGATATCGGAAAATTAAAATCAGTCAAAACAATCCGGGAGTTCTTTGAACTGAAGGATGGAACAGAAATAAAGGAAGGAACGCGTTCCTTTCTGGAAGCCATGACGGAAGTGCGGATAGAACCGGGCTGTGACATTGTTACCGTGGGACATGACAGTGAGGACGGCATGTACATTATTTTAAGCGGGACAGCAGACGTTTACAGTGCGGAAAACACCCTGATCAATACTCTTTCCGAAGGTGATTTTATCGGCGAACTGGGACTTATTAATGAGGACTGCAGGAAGGCTACCGTGCGGGCAAGGGATGAAGTGGTGTGCGCCAACATAGCCAAACCGCTTTTCGACAGACTGGCAGCCGAAAACCGTAAGATATACGGCACCTTTATGAATATGCTTTATAACAAAACCACGAAGCTGGTAACGGAGAGGGAAAGAATCCGGTCGGAGCTGGCAATCGCTACCCGGATCCAGACAGGATGCCTGGAAGATGATTTTTCCGTATTTGAACGGCTGCCGGATGTGAAACTCACGGCCCGCATGCGTCCGGCAAAGGAGGTTGGCGGTGATTTCTATGATATGTTTCTGATTGATGAAAACCATCTGTGTTTTCTGATTGCGGATGTATCGGGTAAAGGAGTACCGGCTGCTCTTTTTATGAGTATGGCAAAAACCCATATCAGAAACTATGCGACATTGGGGCTGCCCCTTTCCGAAGTGGCGTACCGTGCCAACAACCAGCTTTGCTATAAGAATGAAGAGTCCATGTTTGTAACGGTATTTATCTGTGTACTGGATCTTACCTCGGATACGGTGACATTTGTCAATGCAGGACACAATCTTCCTTTTCTGCAGAGCGGAAACTCGGATTTTGTCAAAATAAAGGCAAAAGCCAATATGGTTTTTGGCATGATGGAAGATATGCCATACAGAGAACAGACATTTACCCTGAAAAAGGGAGACTGTCTGTATCTGTATACGGACGGTGTGACAGAGGCATTAAATCCTTCCGGCGAATTTCTGGGTGACGGCAGACTGGAAGAGATGCTGAACCGGAACAGGGACAAGACCGGATCGGTAGATGATTTTACGGACACCATGTACCGGGAAGTAGACAGCTTTGCGGATGGAGAAATGCAGGCGGATGATATTACCATGGTGTTTGTGAGCAGGCAGTAAACAGGAAGGAATAGATTGCAGAGGGGTTGCATGAAAAAAACAGTCAGAATTATTGCAGAATGTTTCGTAGTCTTTGTGTGCGTTTTTTTGTTGACGGTGTGGAATCTTTTTTCCCCGCTGGATTATATTTTACGGGATGGGCTGTATCAGAGACCGAGAGGTGTTTCCGGTGATATTAAAATTATCGGGATTGATGAAAGAACACTGGAGAGACTGGGACCTGTCGGCACCTGGTCCCGCAGCTGCTATGCAGATTTGCTTGACAGGCTGAATGAGGATGAGGAAACCAGACCGCTCGTAATCGGGTTTGATATTATCTTTTCCGGAAATGTGGACGAAGAAGGAGATCAGGTATTTGCAGACAGGGCAGAAAAAGGCGGAAATGTGGTAACGGCGTCCCAGCTTTTATACAGTGAGAAAGCGGAGATGGATGAAAACGGAATCCCGTATTACAGGATTACAGGCGAAGTGCTGCCTTATGAGGCCTTGAGAAAAGCTGCAATAAGCGGTTATACAAATGTGGCGCAGGATTCGGATGGAACGGTCCGCCGCATTCTGGTGGAGCAGGATTACAAGGGCGAAAGCAGGATGATGTTCTCACAGGTAATTTATAACAGGTACTGTGATGAGAAAAAGATAGAGCCCGAAACGGTAAAACAGGACAAAACCGGAAGAACGCTGATAAATTATTCCGGAAAGCCCGGAGACTATGAATACATATCCTTTGTGGATGTGCTTGACGGAAAAATCGACACACGGATTTTTAAGGACTGTATTGTACTGGTAGGGGCATATGCAGCCGGGATGCAGGACAATTTTCATGTGCCGAACGGTCACAGCAGGCAGATGTTCGGAGTGGAAATTCATGCCAATATCCTGCAGGCATTTATGCAGGGAAGATTTTCCGTAAACGGAAATCCCTATATAGCGGGTATACTGGCGGGACTTTTCTGTGCCGTGGTGTATTTTCTGTTCCGGAAAATGAAAATAGCCGGAGCGACAATTCTCCTGGCGGCATCCGTTTTTGCAGGGCTGGCAGTATGTACCGTGCTCAACAACAACGGTATCACCGTCAGTATTCTGTACGTGCCGCTTATGCTTATCGTCTCCTATATATACTGTCTGGTATTCCGTTATCTTGCAGCAAAGCTGAAGCAGCGAAAGGTACTGAACGCCTTCAAAAAATATGTGGCGCCGCAGGTTGTGGAGGAAATCGCAAAGAAGGGTGATTTCCGGATAAAACTCGGCGGGGAAAACAGGGATATAGCGGTTCTCTTTGTAGATATAAGGGGCTTTACCACTATGTCGGAGGCATTGGAACCGGAACAGGTGGTGGAAATACTGAACCAATATCTGGAGCTTACCACCGAGTGCATCTTCCGGAATAAAGGAACACTGGATAAGTTTGTGGGGGATGCTACCATGGCAGTGTTCAATTCCCCGTTTGATCTGGAAGACTATGTATATCATGCGGTCTGCGCAGCCATGGATATTGTCAATGGCGGCATTGCCCTTGAAGCGGATTTGAAAAAACGTTTCGGCAGGAGTGTTGGGTTTGGCGTAGGTGTCAACTGCGGTCCTGCGGTCGTGGGAAATATCGGATGTGAATTCCGTATGGATTTTACGGCTATCGGGGATACGGTCAATACGGCCGCCCGGCTGGAAGCCAATGCCGGGAAGGGACAGGTGCTTATCAGTGACGAGGTGTACGAAAGACTGAAGGACCGGATAGAAGTGGACGCTGTCGGAGAAATCCCGTTAAAAGGAAAAAGCAGAAATGTGTTTGTTTATTCTCTGAAGGCAATAAAAGGAAAAGAAGATGAGCAGAAGTAAATTACTGATAATACCGGACAGGAACAGGATAGCGGAATATGCAGGACTGGCAGAGCAGTACCGGCTGGGGTTTGAATACAACGATTTTTTCTCTCCCGGTCTTCTCGAAGACGAAGAGGCGGTAGAAAGGGTCATTGAAGAATACCTGAGGTCGGACAGACAGCCCGGCTATTGCACGGTACACGGAGCTTTTCTAGACATAACGATTTTTTCGGATGATCCGCTGATTTATAAGGCTTCGGATTACCGGGTGGAGCAAAGCCTTTGCATAGCGGAAAAAATAGGAGCCGGAGCCGTTATCTTTCATACCAATTACATTGCAAATTTCAGGAATGCGGAGTATAGGGAAAACTTTGTGAGCCGGAACGCAGCTTACTGGACAGAAAAACTTTCGCAGCATCCCGGACTATCCATATATGTGGAAAATATGTTTGACGATACGCCGGAGCTTCTGGCTGCTCTGGGAGAAAAAATGAAGGAGCATCCCCGTTTCGGTATCTGCTTTGATTATGCCCATGCCCATGTATTCGGGGACGAAAACCATATAGAGGAGTGGGTAAAGACATTGGCGCCCTATATCCGGCACGTTCATATTAACGACAATCATTGTAAAACGGACGAGCATCTTGCAATAGGGGATGGAAACATAGACTGGCGGCGTTTTCTGTTTTATCGCGAAAAATATTTTCCGGAAGCCACCATACTCTTAGAAGTAAAGGGAATGGACAAAATAAAGAAATCCATGGAATATCTGAAAAGCCTGACAAACATAAAAAGCATAACGGTAAAGGCAAAGCTCACGGCTCTGGATGAACTCGGGAAGATGGTGGAAGAAGAACTTTCGGGGAAACATTGTCCGCCGGGATTTATCCGGAAAATAATGGTATGTGTGGAGGAATTATTTGTTAACATTACAAATTATGCCTACACGTCAGAGGAGGGCTTCTGCCGGGTGGATATGCAGACGGCAGGAACAGAAAATGCCGGATATGTCCGGATAACACTGCGGGACGGCGGAGTGCCGTTTAATCCGTTGGAGAAGGAGGATCCGGATATATCCCTGTCTGCGGAAGAAAGGCAGATTGGCGGTCTGGGCATCCTTATGGTAAAGAAAATCATGGATACCGTGACCTATGAATATAAAGATAAACAGAATGTTGTAACGATGGAAAAAAGATGGCAGGCATAAAGCTGCGGAAAGAGGTATAAGTATGGAAATCAGGAAGAAGCAGGACGGAGAAAAATTAGAAATCTGTATAGAGGGCAGACTGGATACCAATTCAGCACCGGTATTGCAGAAATCCATGGAAGAACTTCTGGAGGAGCCGGTACGGGAGCTCGTACTGGATATGGAGGGCTGCGATTATGTGGCAAGCTCCGGACTCAGGGTTATTCTGTGCGCACAGAAAAAAATGAACAGCCTGTCGGGAAGCATGGTTGTCAGGAATGTTCCGGATGAGGTGATGGAAGTTTTTGAGATGACAGGCTTTTCGGACATATTGGACTTTGCATAAAAGAAGGGGTGGTTACATGGATTTTCAAAATATAATCGGGAAATTTATGACGGAGAAAGTAGGATATACCGTTATTGTCTGCGGCGACACATCGGAAATTGTATATACGGATCCTCTTTATCTGGAAAAATGCGGAGAAGATATAACCGGAAAAAAAGTGAGGGAGGCATGTGGCTGGCATCAGGAATGTCCGGAGCTTATTACGGACGGCGATGCGGTGGAATGGGAATATATTGATGCCTCGGACAAAAAATATTACAGCATAAAATCCGCACGCCTTTCCGAAGAAAAAAGAGAATATGAAATACATCTGCTTACTGATATTACAGGATATATGAGCCTGAACCGGGATGTTACAAAATACATGGGATTTTTTAAGAAGCTTTCAAAATTCCAGACGGCGGTACTTGAAAAGCTTTCCGACACATATTATGAGCTGCTGCCGCTTGTTGCCGATTATCTGAAGACTGACAGGACCTGTTTTCTGCTTCAGAGAGGAGACAATGTAGAAATTATTACCTTTGACCGTAAGGAGAAAAACTACAGCAACGAAAGAATTTCCCGGAACGAGGCGGAAAAACAAGGCTTATTTGCGGAAGACAAAGAAAAGGGGCAGGACGGGGATACCATGCCGGCATCCGGCGATTATACACTGATAAGCGGGGAAATTTCTGGAGACCGCTATGCAGTAACCGTACATAACGGACCGGGTACAGACGGAGATGCCTTGCGGGAGCCGGCCTTCAAAAGTGTAATAAGGCTTTACATAGAAAATGGCGTTATGAGGGAAAAGCTGGTTTATGAAAGTGAACATGACGGACTGACAGGTCTGCTCAACAAAGGAAAATACCTGTCCATGGCAGAGAAAAACTTTGTCGGTCTGGACTCCATTGCCATATTTAATTTTGACGTGAACAATCTGAAAAAAATGAATGACCTGTTTGGCCATGAAGCCGGCGATAAACTGATTATCAAGTCCGCCGACAGTATCCGGAAGGTGATTAACAACAAGGTACACGGATTCCGCATGGGAGGCGATGAATTCTTAATGGTAGCGGAAAATGTTACCAGAAAGGAAACCGACACCATAAAAAAACGCTGGGAGGAAGAGCTTGCCAGACTTAATACGGCAGACGACGGCATCAACTGTGTGATAGCCCTGGGAGTTGCCTATGGGGAAAAAGGCTATGACTATGCCGCACTTCTGAAACTCGCGGATGAACGTATGTATGAGGACAAAAAATCAAAGAAAAAGCCGGGAGAAGAAATCCGCTAAACACAGTAGCACAAATGCATAAGAAAGTGGTATAATAGCAGATGATTATAAAAGTGAGCAGTGCTTACGAAGGAAAGGCGGGTTACAAAAGATGGTTATTGATTTTAAGAATATAGAGGAGCAGGCGCTTCCTGCCTTTAAGGGCGGCAAGGGAGAGCTTTGCGTGAAAAGACATGTGGACGAAAAGTGTACCATTATGTATGACAGACTGACACCGGGGTCCTCCATCGGATTCCATGTCCATGAGGGCAACTGTGAGATTATCTACATTTTAAGCGGAAAAGCGGATTTCATTTACGATGAAGGCACGGAGTGCGTGGAAGCCGGCGGATGCCATTACTGTCCCAAGGGGCATGGTCATTCCATGATTAACAATGGTACGGAAGATATTGTTTTCTTCGCTGTGGTACCGGAACAATAAACCGTTGTACGGTGCAGGCGAAAGGGGATATCGGTTTGTCTATATCAGAACATACAAATAAACATATGGAGCAGCTCTTTCTATCCCAGGTAAACAGACCGGATGTAAAGCAGTTTGCCCAGAAAAAATCCATGCCATACCGGGAGCTTATGTCGTATTACCGGTGTGCCATGATGGAGGTAGAAACAAAATTCAGTGTTCTTAATGAGGAATTGTCCATGCAATATGACCGCAATCCCATTGAGACCATAAAGACCAGGCTGAAATCGCCGGAAAGTATTCTTGAAAAATGTTACCGGAAGGGCATCAGTGTAACTACGGAAAGTATCGAACAGAATTTGTTTGATATTGCCGGTGTGCGTGTCATCTGTTCCTTTCCTTCCGACATTTATATGCTTTCCGAGGCATTTTTAAAACAGGATGATATTGAGCTGATTGCGAAAAAGGACTATATAGAGCATCCGAAGGACAACGGTTACCGCAGTCTGCATCTGATTGTGGAAACACCGATTTTCCTTCACAACCAGAAGAAGCTCATGAAGGTGGAGGTACAGTTCCGCACCATTTCCATGGACTGGTGGGCAAGTCTGGAGCACAAAATCCGCTACAAAAAGGACTACACCATCACGGAAGAAACAGCCCATGATCTGAAGCAGTGTGCTGAAGTCAGCGCCATGCTGGATGCCCGTATGGAAGCCATCCACAAAAAGGTGGAGAATACCGGAGATTGATGTTATTTAATGTAAATATCTAAAAAAAGTATTAAAAAAAACTGTTGACAAATGCTTTTCAAAAGACTATTGTATAGTCAATTCAACAAACAAATGCGAGGAACAGGAAATGACTTCCCCTTATCACCGCTTACAGAAAGCCGTAAATTGTGAGAATCGGCAGCAAGGAATGGGAGGGCCCTCACCTGCGAGCTGCTTTTATGAAAGACGCATCATTCCGAGAGAAATGGCAAAGCTTTTACCAGCCGTAAAAGGAATGCTTGATGTATCGTGTCCAGTAGTGAAAGCCGGTATCCACCGTTAAAGGGACATGTCTTCTGACAGATTCGATGTTCAGGTGACAGGAGAGAGGTCGGGCAACCGGCAAACAAAGTGGTAACGCGGAAGTAATGTAAATGATAAACCTTCGTCTTTGTACAGAATCCATGGGATGATGTATGGGGACGGAGGTTTTTTATTTTATAAAGAAAAGAGGAGAAGTAATTATGAACACACTTGTAATCGTATTAATCGCAGCAGTTGTTTTGGTAGCAGCGTATGTATTTTACGGACGCTGGTTGGCAAACAAATGGGGTATTGATCCGAAAGCAGAAACACCCGCTGTCAAATTCAAGGACGGCAAAGACTATGTACCTACAAACGGATGGACCGTTTTCAGCCATCAGTTTTCATCTATCGCGGGCGCAGGCCCTGTCACCGGTGCCATTCAGGCAGCAGCCTTCGGCTGGTTACCCGTTCTGCTCTGGATTTTAATCGGCGGCGTATTCTTCGGAGCTGTTACCGACTTCGGCGCCCTGTACGCATCTGTTAAGAACGAAGGCAAGTCCATGGGTATGCTGATTGAAAAATACATCGGCAAATTCGGACGTAAGATTTTCCTTCTGTTCTGCTGGTTATTTACTTTGATTGTTACCGCAGCATTTGCCGACATGGTAGCCGGAACCTTTAACTCCTACACCGTTGTAGACGGCGTTTCCCAGTTATCCGATGCCGCAACCACCAACGGTGCAGCCGGTATGGTTTCCATCATGTTCATGGTATTCGCTGTTGTATTTGGCTTAATCCAGAAGAAATTCAACCTTTCCGGCTGGAAAGAGGCAGCACTCGGCATTCTTTGCATCATTGCTTCCTTTGCCATCGGTATGAACTTCCCGTTAATCTTCAACAAAGATACCTGGAGTTACATCACCTTTGTTTATATTTTCTTCGCAGCCGTACTTCCCATGTGGCTCTTAAAGCAGCCCCGTGATTATATGACGACATTCATGTTTATCTGCATGATTGCCGGTGCGGTTATCGGACTTTTCGTAGCACATCCTACGATGAACCTTCCTGTATTTACAGGCTTTACCAACGATAAATTAGGAACTCTGTTCCCCATCCTGTTTGTAACCGTTGCCTGCGGTGCCGTTTCCGGTTTCCACAGCCTGGTTTCTTCCGGTACTTCTTCAAAGACCGTTGAGAATGAAAAAGATATGTTAAAGGTCGGCTACGGCGCCATGGTTCTGGAAAGCTTACTGGCTGTACTTGCCCTTTGCGTTGCCGGTGCGGCAGCCGCTGCAGACGGAACCGCAGCAGCAGGTACTCCGTTCCAGATTTTCAGCCGCGGTGTTGCAGGCTTCTTTGAAATGTTCGGTGTTCCCGTTTATGTGGCAACCGTATTCATGACCATGTGTGTATCCGCTCTGGCTCTTACCAGCCTGGATGCTGTCGCACGTATCGGCCGTATGAGCTTCCAGGAACTCTTCAGCGTAGATGATATGGAGCATGCCGCTCCTTGGAGAAAGCTTCTCTGTAATACCTATTTCTCCACCATCGTTACCCTGCTTTGCGGTTATGTGCTGACCAAAATCGGCTATGCAAACATCTGGCCGCTGTTCGGCTCCGCAAACCAGTTGTTAAGCGCTCTGGTACTGATTACCCTCTGCGTATTCTTAAAGGTAACCGGCCGCAGTAACAAGATGCTGTTCCCGCCCCTTATCATTATGCTTTGTGTAACCTTTACCGCTCTGGTACAGCGTCTTATCGCAATGGTTAAGGCTATCCAGAACGCCGCAGCAGTTACCATTCCCGCAGGCGAAACCACCTGGGGCAAGGTATTCATTGCCAACGGCTTACAGTTAATCATCGCTGTCCTGCTTATCGTTCTTGGCCTTATCATTGTCGTAAACTCCACCAAGAGCTACGCCAAGAGCAAGAAGAACTCCGAAAAGGCAGCTTAAAAGCAAAAGACTTAAGAACAAAAAACTTAAGATCAAAATCAGGCTGGACACTGCCTGACAGACTTAGCTTTCTTGTAATCAATATAGAGGCAAAACCCCGGTTTCATTTCAGGTGAGACCGGGGTTTTGTTTTGGCATTTAGGAATAAAGAAAGGGAAGATTTACCCTTGTTCCAAGAAGATATAATAATCGACAAAACACCCTAAAATGTTGTATAATTAGTATCATTTGTTGGAACGTATACACAGTACGAGCAGAATGACAGAATTTGTCTATGCAATTTGATAGAATCCATTTAACAAAGCGAAATGGAGGTTCCGGAATGGAAAGTGAAGGGAATAACAAAGTAGGTAGGGTTCTTAGCATTTACACTAAGTTACTAAATGGTGTTGTGATTAATAAAGCAGAAGAAGCACAGTGCTATGGAGTGAATGAGAGAAGTATTCAGCGTGACATTGATGACATCAGGGAGTTTTTAGATGTTGAGGCAATGGATAAGGGCGAAATAAATTCCGTGATTTACGATAGAGTAAAAAAGGGTTATTGTATGGAGACCATCTATAAGGTTAAGCTGACCAACAGTGAAATCCTTGCACTCTGTAAAATTCTACTGGACAGTAGAGCTTTTACCAAAGAGGAAATGACAAGTATGCTCCAACGCATGATTGATTGCTGCGTACCAAAGAGCAATCAGAAACTGGTGAAAGATTTGATCTCCAACGAAGAATTTCATTATGTAGAACCAAGACATAAAACGGAATTTTTAGACACCATGTGGGATATCGGACAGGCAATCCGGTCCTCTAAATACATAGAAATCGAATATACCAGAATGATGGACAAAAAGACGGTAAAACGGAAAATTAAACCCGTTGCCATTATGTTTTCTGAGTACTACTTTTATGTCACCGCTTTTATTGATGACGAAAAGGTACGGGAGAACTTCGATGTGATTAACGATTCTTTTCCTACCATTTATCGTATCGACCGCATTCAAAGCTTAAAGGTATTGGATGAGCGCTTTCACATACCATATGCCAGTCGTTTTGAAGAGGGTGAGTTCCGAAAACGCGTGCAGTTCATGTACGGCGGTAAGTTACAGAAGGTACGTTTTAAGTATTCGGGACCGGACATTGATGCCGTTCTTGACAGACTTCCCACAGCAGTAATTGAAAACGAAGAAAATGGTGTTTATACCGTGAAGGCGGAAGTGTTCGGCAAGGGAATTGATATGTGGTTCCGGAGCCAAGGGGAGCTGGTAGAAGTCATCTCATAGGAGAAATAACGAAAAAGGTAAACGTTACATACAACTTCAAAAAGAGAAGGAAGCGCGTAGAAATTTGAGAAACTAAGAATACGCATATGTCAGGAGGTGGATGACATCAATACAGCATATTTAGCAATGGGACAAATAATACAAATGAATCCTATTATAAACGATTCGTATGAAACAAAACAGGAGTACATTAAGAGACTAAAGGATTATTTAAGGGTAGTGGGTTGGAATAGGCGCAAGTTTGTAAACGCGGAATTAGATGCTTATGGGAAAATCATTATCAAGAGCAGGTCATATGACATACCACATGACATAGATTTTTATAAGTATTTTATATTAATGGACCTGTTGCACATTATGGCATATGACTTTAAAACTGCAGATGGATCAAAATTAGAAAGGATACGTTCATTATATGATCATGATTTTGCGGATGCAGATGTAAAGATTGTAAATCAATTTTTCAAAATTGCATTAATTCCTGAAAAAAAGATAAGGGAAATAATTAAGAGCAAGAAATTAGATATAGAAAAAGATTATCTGGAAGCAATTTACAGGAATATGATGTTTAAGAAAAGGGAACCGGCGGGCATTATGGTCACTGCAACTATGAGTGCAGGAAAATCTACTTTTATTAATGCACTTGTGGGTAAATATGTTTGCCTATCACAGAATATGGCATGCACAAGTAAAATTCACTGTATTGTAAACAAGGCATTTGAGGACGGTTTT
>Ga0129312_1000103_pt1 | contig 87091 bp, 85 predicted proteins | sample O827metagenome_FD_94434 | JGI IMG/M metagenome (GOLD analysis project Ga0129312, IMG submission 94434) | Orangutan group fecal microbial communities from Wisconsin, USA - O827 metagenome | ecosystem: Host-associated > Mammals > Digestive system > Large intestine > Fecal | place: USA: Wisconsin... | reverse complement strand
GCATACAGCAATCCATCCAAAAAGGATAGCCAGAGGGCAGGTACTGGGGCATCCGGACGGTACGCCACCGGAAGTCTGCTGCGTACAATATCAGGTTTGCCCTCAGTAAAGCTGCCGTCCAGCGCCAACGTGCCGTTTGCCAGATGGATTTTGTCTGTCTCCGGCACGAAATCCTCTACATGAGCCGCCAGCTTCATCACTTCCAGAATGTTTGTGATTTTGCGGGGGATGTTGTTCACGGCGCAGCATTTCAGTTCCTCATAGATTTCGCCCCGGAGCGGCAGATCATCGGTCACTCTGCCGTCCGGCGTAAAAAATGCACCGTTGGCAAAGATGATTTTCCGACTGCTCAGAAACTCATCGCAAAACAGTGCCTCATTGATATTGGTGCCGTCAAACCAGACAGGGGCATTCATGTCAACCGATTTCCGTTTCGTCACGGGCATCCACCTCCTTTGCCGTCCGTTTCAGGCGTTCTTCCAGCCGGTCAATCATGCCGTCCTTTTGAAGCATATCCACAGTTTTCACACGAGCCTCCAACTCCGCAAAGGTTAAAATATCTGTCAGATCCTCGATATAATCGAGCATCTGGCAGGCTTCCACAAAGCGGTCATCTTCGTCCTCGCAAGCTTCATATCCTTCGTTTCCGCCTTGCGGCGAAATCTCACTCATTCCGCTGCTCGTCCTCTCCCCATCGGAACCGCTTTGCTGGGTTCCGACGGGGGGCCCAAATTCCTCCGGCGTTTTGGGTGCGTACTGCATCTTCCAATGCTCCAAAAGATGCAGATAACCGCACAATACCCGCTGACAATGCAGTTCCTCTCTCTGGAACGCCTTTGCCAGCGGGTATTGCGGCTTCCGCAGCGCTGCCGCAGTCGGGGGCTTGTCCGGGTCAATCTCAAAGTCATACGCCAGCTTCTTCGCTGCATCATAGCTGCTCAGGTTGAACAGCTTTGCCGCAAGGTCGATCACATCGCCGCTTGCCCCGCAGCCGAAGCAGTAGAAGTAGTCCTCGTTCAGCTTCATGCTGGGCGTGCGTTCATTGTGGAAGGGGCAGCAGACCATATTGCCGCGCCCGACCTTCAAACCGTAGTGTTCGGCAGCTTGTCTCACTGTGACCACCGCCTTGACGTTTTCAAAAAGATTCATACAAATACCTCCGTAATTTTTTTGACAATTTCCTCTTGTCACCTGAATATACGGAGAAAAACGGGTTGAGCCGGAAAATCCGGCATTTCCGCAAAAAAAGAAAAAGCCGCCCTGAATTTTTGCAAAAATGCAAAAATCACAGAACGGCGAATGTTCACTAGATATGCCTTGATATTATTCCACTTATTGAATATAATAAAGTTAGTTTTGGGGAAGGAGGGCGAATGCGAATGAAATACCTGTCAACCTTTGAAGCAGCAGAGAAATGGGGCATCTCCCATCGGCGCGTGAACGTTCTCTGTAATGAGGGGCGCATCACCGGCGCACAGCGGGCGGGAAGCCGCTGGATTATCCCGGAGAATGCGGAAAAGCCTTCCGATGCCAGAATCCGAAGCGGAAAATATATCAAAAAGCCGACAGAGGAAAGGGGGACATAACCAATGGAAAACACCTTTTTACCCGGTACTGTCCGGGAGCGCATTGCCGATCTGATGAAATACCATAAAGTATCCCAGACAGACCTTGCGCTGAAAATCGGCTGCGGAGACAGCTTGCTCAGCCGGTTTCTGACCGGAAAGACAGACAAGCTTGGAGACGAAAACATTATCCGCATTGCCAGAGTCTTTAACGTCTCCACCGACTTTCTTCTGGGCATAACTAACGTCCCTGACAAAAAGAATTATGCCATTGACGAGCTGGGCTTATCTGCACAGGCGGCAAGAAACCTCTATGCCGGAAAAGCAAACGCTCAGGTGGTCAATTACCTGCTGGAAAGTCCTCGCTTTCTTGATCTGACCTACATATTAGAGCAGTATTTCAACGATACGGTTGCCGCCGGGTATGCCGCGCAGAACCAGCTATATACGACTATCAGCAGCCTAACGCGGAAAACGGTAAAAACAGAAGCAGGCGAACAAACTGCACGGGACATCGCACATCTGAGAACATCGGTTTATCAAGCTGACCTTGCCACCATTGAAAATCAGTTTATGCTGGCGGTCAAGGAAGTGAAAAAAGAAATCGGCAATGACTTTGCTGCCATTCAGTCGATGACCGCAGAGCAAACCAAAAAAATGTTTACAGAGGTTGCAAAGGGACAGGATATGACAAATCCAACCATTACACCGGAGCAGGTATCTGATCTGATTATCGGCAGTGTGGCTGGCTTGGATGGTGTCAATCGGGATGCACTTAATACGCTTGGACAGGCGTTGACAGGCTTTTTCCAGACCACCTTAGAGCAAGCCTCATCACAGGAGAAGGATGATGAAGAAACAGGATAATGAGCAGCTTTGTGCACTGGCGCAGAAAGGGGACACAGAGGCTCGTGACCTTCTTCTGAAAAACAATCTGGGTTTCATCCGCAAAACCGCCAATGAGATTTATTTGAAATCCAATCTGGCAGAGAGCGATCTCAGTACAGGAACCAGCGATCTGGAACAGGAAGGCTGCCTCGGTCTGCTGACCGCCATCCCTCTCTTTGACAGCAGCAAGGGGATTAAGTTTCTGACCTATGCCGCACCGTTCATCCGCAACGCCATGACCGACCTGATACGAGATGTTTTCTCTCAATATGAGCAGAAAATGACCAGCACCACAGACGGACTTGCCTTGCAGAAAATCCGGTTGGATGAGATTCTTCCCGGTGAGGAGCGACTGCTGCGGATCGAAGCTGTTGCAGACATCACCGCCAAATCTCCGGAACAGGTTTATGAGGACAGCGAAACCTTGCGGGAGCTGTATGAAGGCTTTGGACAAATCTCCGAACGGGAGCAGACATATCTTCTGTACCGCTATGGCTTTACGGATGATATTGGACATACCCTGATCGGCACAGCAATTCATTTTAACCTGAATGAAAGCCGGGCAAAAAAGTTGGAAGGCGAGGCGATGGACAACCTCTGGCTGGAGTTACCGTGGTGGTTTTAGTGCGTATCGCTGCGACGGGACGGGGGCTTTTATATACCTCTGCTTCCTTTTCCGGACAGTCGGATTTTGCTTCTCAAAAATCCCGCATTTGTGCCGTAACCCACGTCACAAAATCCGCCTGTCCTACTGCCGCAGAAAAGCATTTGCCACCACACTCTGCCCTGTTGCAGAGCACGCCGCCAACCCCTTTCCCGCGTCAGCCGGAAGCAAAGGTATAACACACTAGACTTTCCTACGGAAAATCGTGTGCCAACAGGGATGCTTCGCGCCCCTATTGGAAACCCAGCGTCAAAGGAGATTGCTCCCCTCTGCACTCCCCTTGTTTTAGTCGCCTATGAAGATGCAACTATATCGCAGCTTGCACATTCACAGCCTCCTAAAACATAACCTTCCACAGATTTCATCCAGTGGGGAGATGAATTCTGTGGAAGGTTTTGTTTGTTATTATCCAACTTTGCTTCAAAAGTATCGAAGTTCCAGATGTTGTGAAAATACCTAGATATTATGATTCTTACTCGATGACACCATCTGTATCGAAGATATGATCTAGCTCATCTGTGTTTATCGCGCAAGAAACCTTTTCACGGATTGCTGTTTTATACATATCTAGTCGTCTGAACTGATTTCTTCCCGCTGCATCCTTACCCATACGGATAAGCTGGATTCTACCGACACCCGGATTCTGTCTTGCGTATTCTGCAAAACCTTTAGCCTTTCCAAGATTGTCCTTAAAGTCTGCACTGTGTGGCTCAAGGATATCGATCACATAGCCAAGGCGCTTATCTTCACGCACTATGATAAAATCGGGATAAGTTGGTTTAATCTCTCCGTTGATTTCATAGGGAATGCACAGTGCCCATGACGCTCTGGAAGGATTGCGAATCCAGCAGACAAAATCCTGCCGCTTTTCTTCCTCTGCAATCAGATCAGCCTCCCAGCCGTTTAGCTTCAGTTTCGCTGTTCCCGTGGTATCACTAACGAACAAGTGATCACGGTATTCTTTGCCACCAGCCTCATGTGGAACCTGTATTGTCTCTGGAAGGCGGAAGTTATGCTTGCTGACCACATCACCATCAGAGACGATGCTGTCGTAATCTCTGCGGATTTTCTCTGAGTTGATAGTGGCAATATATCTGCGATAATCATCATTCAGTCCGTGGAACCGGTTTTCCGCATAGGTATGAAGTCTGTTCATGCAGTTCTCGTCAGCAACAAAAAGAATGACGTCTATCTTAAAAGCCGTGAGGTCACTGAGGTCGCCATACTTATTGCCATATGCCATACCAATGCCTTCACGTCCCAACTTCACATCGGCAATCTGGAACTGACGTTCAATATCTGTATCGGTCGTCGTAAACATATCATGAACAGAATAGTTGTCCACAGTCTCGCCGAACGCATCAAAAATCTGCGTGGCCAGCTTGAACTGTTTTACCTGCTGCACAAGATCATCGTACTTGCCCGCAGCTTTCAGATCTTCCACATAATCACGAATTATCTGGACAATCTCATTCTGCACCTCTCTGATTGCCTCACGGTGCAGCTTGGACATACTAAGCAGGTGTGCCATCCGATATAGCGATTTTAGGTAATCGTTAATCCGGAGCGCTCTGACATTATAAGAAAGCAGACCGGCATCATTGATAAATTTCATAACCGCTTCACGGTCAAATAAATCCTCTACTTCTTCCTGCTGGCTATCTGGAGCCATAGTTTCGGGTGCAGTAACTGCGCTCGGCTGAGCATCTGCTGTCGGTTTAACATCCGTCTGAACGGTCTGTGTGCTATCGGCGCTCATTTGCTGGAAGGCATTTGTAGGCTGTGCGGGTGTCACTTCTGCTACATCCGGGATCTGTGTCTGCTGTACCGGAGTAGGTGCACCCTGTGTATCCGTTATGGATACCAAAGCTGGCGCCTCGGTACCTTGATTTGCAAACACCTCCAAAGTCATCTGTCCCGGAATTGACATTTGCATTTTCTTCTTCGGTTTAACAGTTAGTGTCTCGAAGCGTTTTCCAGATAGTGACTCGCCATATATGTCTGTCGGAATATCTCCACCCTCAGTGCTCTGCAATGCCTCCACGACATCTTTGACCGTTTCCTCGTTAAAATACGGTAAATACAGATGCACATCATTCAGGACATCATCGACCTGAATATGCATCTGCATCGGAGTTCTGACCATGCGTCCAAGGAGTTGGGCAATATAGGTAGCGTCATTCGCGTGTTTGAAGGACATCATGGTCTCTGCCCTTGGGCAATCCCATCCTGTAGACAGATTTTCTTTAAAGAACACAACACGGATATTTCGGTCATCTGCGATACGAGAAGGTTCCTCATAACGTACTTCAAACCCGTTTACCGTAAGGGAGGCAGTTGTTCCTCCGAAGGTGTGGACTACCTGACCGTTTTCCAGCTTGAATCCTGTCCGCTCCTCGATCTTTGCGATGCAATCATCCAGATTGGTATCGGTCAGCTTGCCCCCGGTTCCATTTAGCACCTGGATGATCAGAATTGGATTCACATAGGCGTAATGCTGCTCAAAACAATACTGTGTCCAATGTTCCCACTTTTCCTTCCAGTCGTCTGCTGCCGCCTGCAGGATAGCCATATCGTTGTTGACCGCACTGGCCTCTGGGTAAGTGATGACAATGCGGTCTTTCAAAAGTCCGGACGCTCGCACTTCATCCGCTGTGACAATGGACTTATGTATGGTTGAGGATGTGCCCTCGACCAGAGCATTGAACCGTTGAGTCGTCGCTGACATACCAATCACCACTGGCATCGGCGGAATATGATCCTCATCGCTACCCTTGATAAATTTCTGCATGATTGTCGTGGCCTTGCTGGCCTCACGTCCCTGCATGCCGCGGTGTGCTTCATCTATGATAAAGTACAGCCTGTCGCTCTTTTCCCGAACAGTATTTGCAAGCGTCTGCCAAATTGTATAAGTCCTGCCATCGCCATTTTTCGTAAGCTTGGAGGTGACCGACAGCTTCTGCGTATTCAGAAAATAAACATGACCGTCCTCAAATACCTCTTTATCAAAGGATTCCTCGGAAACTGTAACGCACTGCGACAACTTGATCTTATCAGCCTTGGAGTCGATCTTTTGCTTTGACTGCTCGTTCAGCTGAGGCGAATCCGAAAGCCAGACGATGATTGCATCCGGCTGCTCCATATACTGTTCATCACCGAAAAGAATAGCCTCTATCAGCGCGGACATAATGATGGTCTTTCCGGCTCCGGTTGGAGCAGTAAAGGAAACCACCTGCGGCGCATGTGTTCTGTGATAGCTACCCATTGCCTCCGCAGTCTTCATACGGATATCAGCAAGCGCTCTTTTCTGAAAAGGGAATAATTCTACTCTCATGGTTACCTCCCTGTATTGATCCTGAAATTATCCAGATAGTCTCTGTAAAGTTGATAGCAGTCTTTGCCATCGTAGGCACGGATCATCGACCGGTATGCTGTCTCTGAATCCGTTATAATGAATACTGTCTGGATTTCTGGATGCTGGCTCAATTCGGCATCGAACTCTGAATAATATATTTCATCTACCAGAACAGCCATTTTGTTTTGCGGCAAGATCAGCATGTTCGGGAGATTATCATTTTCAAGAGCCGGGCACTTGCCAACAGCTCCGCCCTTCATCCAGAGCACCGGAAGCAGTTCACGGAACTGCCTACCGAGGGCAACGGAGGTTTTGTCGAGGAAGCTCAGTTTGAAGAAGGCCGCATTTGCAGGAAAGCCGTCTGCCATCTTCATTTTTGCCAGTAGAGGCGTGTCAGCCATCTTAACTTTTTTATATTTCCCGTTTATTTCTTCATCAGGCAAGTATCTATCGTGGTAGGTACCATAATTCCCAGACAAGGGATTCCCAGAAATATCTATGCCTTTAATGGTGCATACCGTTCGTGGCCATGTTACATTGTGTGCAATTCCTAAGTTCTCCCACGTTTCATCTCCGGGCTTGAATCCTAACTTTGTAAGCTGCTTCTGTTCCTCATCAGAGACCTCATTATTTGTTACCATTATGCAGCGGCGTTTTCCCTTATCCATTGCATTCAACAGATTCACTGCATGAAGTGTTGTCCCTGATCCTGCAAAGAAATCCACTATTAAGGCATCTGGTTTATATGCCGTGCAAAAATGCAAACAATCCATCACGGCATATACCGACTTAGGAAAAGTAAATCTCTTCTTGCCGAAAATATTTCCAAGCAGCCGAGAACCATACTGCGTCGAATCATGCGATGCAATTTTCCAGATGTCACCCGGAACCGCTAATACATATTCTGTATCAATATCTTCCACGATAATTTCATTATTTACCCCGCGCCCACTGATCTCAAATTCTCCGTTGACAACCTTTGCATATTCTGCACGTGCCAAACGATATACGGTAAATCCCCTGCGGTTATCGCCACCAACTCTAACACGTCCCTCTTTCAAGCCATCCAACAAAGTAGTTGTTGACCACTGCCACCGACCTTCTGAGCCATCATTACGAATGGGAAGAAGGCAATATAAGCCTTCAACCTGCGGTGCTTCCGACACCCCTTCTGGCAGAGGCTCCCCAATTTTTTCGATTTTTCCATTCTCAGGATTAATGTATATTGGATAGAATCCTCCCGGAGAATCTTTTCTCGTGGCTCCCGTACCAGAACGCTTAAGAAGATCCCAGCGGAGGTTTCCAGTGTGAGTCCTTCCTCGATCCGAAACCCACTCTCTGTTTATTTTCACTCTCTGCGGGGATGCTTCTCCAAAGTAAACAAAGAAAATATACTCACCGCTCCTGCCAAACTCACCAGCACGTGCAACGATTGCTGGATTGATCATAGTGCTGATCATCTGAATTCTCGCATCTGGAAACAGTTCTTCAAGCAAACATCCAAGATGCAGATATTCTTTTTCATCTATAGTTACGATCAGAACGGAGTCCTTCGGATTAAGGAGCTTCTTTGCGATCTTCAGGCGCTTCTCCATCATGGAGAGCCACTTGCTGTGGCGGTAAGCATCAGAGCTGTCAACATAATCGTTGTTGTACTTCCAGTCCTTTGCTCCAGTGTTGTATGGTGGATCGATGTAGATGCAGTCCACCTTCTCTGCGTACAGGTATTCCAGCAGCTGGAGCGCGTGGTAGTTGTCCGCCTCAATCAGCGTATGCCAAAGGTCGCTATCTGGAGCGTTCTGAACGGCATCCAGCGGTTTTAGTGTGGGATAGATCGGCTCGCCAAATTCTGCAATAGCGACAATCTCATCCAGCTGGAAAGTTACTTTCTCATGCGTCTCTCTGCGGTCGCAGAGAGCTTCGTTCCCATCGAGCTTTATGACCATATAAATATCGCTGACATAGCCTGTCTTTAACGCCACTTTTGAACCGACACGGATTGGAACATCATGAAGTGGCGTGCATTCGGGCAGATGCTCTTCAAACACAAGCCCGAACTTTTTTTGTTTCATTAGTTTATCTGTTTCCTGCAAAATCCTATCCCTGAGTGTTGGATCGTTGATCTGCCGGATCAAGTCTTGTAATAACGCCACTGTTTCCACCTCATTCTTCTGTGATCGTCTTTTCCTTTATGTGATAGTCAATGCCGTGCTCCTGACAGAAGGAAACTACCTCTGCCGCACACTCATTGTAAAAATGCTTATGCCCTTCGTAGGCATTTGCTACCTTACTATAGTTCGTTCTCCCGAAAATGATCCGATCTGTAAAAGATACCACCTCAAGTAGTTCGTGCAGATCCTGCTCAACCATGTTCGGTGTTGGATACGGCTCCATGCTTACCCACGTCTTGCAACCAGCATCGTGAAGTGCTCTCAACGCTGCCAGTCGGTCTGCACAGGGAACAGCTCCCGGTTCCATCTGTTCCCGGTATGCTTCATCCAGCGTTATCAACGTGATCCCATATTCATTTTCCGGAGAAAGTTCCGACAATTCTATGGGAAGCAATCCCTTCGTCAATGTAGTGCATTTGATACCGGCCTCGTTTAGCTTTCGGATAGCCGCAATGCTCATCTGGGACACCTCTGGATATCCTTCCATGAACGGATCTGTGGTAAAGCAAAGCTGCACAGACTGAATCTTATCTCTGAGCCTCGGTATCTCTTTATCCAGCAATTCAAGCGTGTTTGATACAAGCACCGGCTCAAGCCAGCTCTCGTAATCCTTAATTTGCCCGAATCGCTTCTTCATCAGGAATGCATAACATGGATATTTGCACCCATGTGTACACCCCTGCACGTGATTCATTGTGTAGTCACCATACTCTACCCCTGTTTGATAAAGCATGGATTTTCGTTTTATCGTCTTCAAGGTGCTTTCATCCTCCGCCTACTTGTTCTTTAATATGTAGTCTGCCATCCGCAGAGCAAGTTTTTGTGCCGCTTCACTTTCGTTTGAGATAGCAAAGCAGAAAAGGAACATCGGCGACCTCCGGCTATTCCTAAAAATCCGTGCGTGTTTTGACACACATGGAAAGATTGTCTCAAGTCAAGAGAGGATATACTCCTTTATGTGATTTGGATTTGCGTCCTTAACCATCCGTTCGCTATCGCTCTGTCCGGACTCCGGGAATAGGTCGAAAAGCGTCATCTGAGGATCTTTCTTATAGAATTCCTTCCTCCATCCGGCATCTCCAAGCAATCGATCTATGCAATCCTCCCATTTATCGTACTTTCCGTTTTTCGGCAGCATACGTTCAAGTGCAGAGAACGGAAACAGGTACCATACGTCTATCGATTTCGTCTGTGCTACATTTTCAAGCGTAGCCCAATTTACCTGCGTCGCATATGGATCTAAGAACAGCAATCCTCTGTTATATCTCCAGTCTACGTTGCTAATAATCTCCGCGAGCTTATCATTCGCATCGCCGCAGTAAATTGTAACAATTCCCCTCATCTGCGAAAACTCGGAGTTTATCATATTCTGAAGTTCTCCTGCCTTCTGAGAGTCCGCTTCTATGAAATAGTAATGATCGAACTTCTTTTCAGACGCCAGTGCACGCTTAGCAGAGCCCACAAGAAACTGCCCGCCGTCACTGGTCTCAATCTCACCGGTTCCAGCAAAGGCATCTATATAAATCTTCTTAAAATTCTGATTTTGCAGTGCAATCAGGTATGCGTCCAGGTAGCTGGTGAAGATATTCAACTTCTCCTCAGTCCAATTGCCACCAAATTTCTGCGACGTTGCCATAAATTCCAATCACCTCATCTATTTGAAACTCAATCTCAAGAAGAGAAAGAGATCACCGTTTCCTTCTTTCCTGTATCAGGATTCACAATCTGCTCAATCTTCGCGCCAAAGAAATCGGTAAGATCGCTCTTTACCTCATTGCGAAATCCCTCTGACGGGAAAATCGGGTGGTTATCCAGAAGTTCCCACATCTCATCCAGCGGCACCTGCTTTCGGCCTCTAAAGCTGCGCTGCAGGTATTTCGCTATATCGATAACATGCAAGCAGCTTTCATCTTCCTCTTCAGCAATCTCACCGAAAAGGTTAAATGACAACTGCCTGTTCTCAACCGAGTGCTTGGTAGAGGACTGTGCGCCAAATACCTTCCAAGCACTCTTCTTGTAGAGCTTAAATCCCTCCTTGTTGCTCGTGCAATGAATCAAATTGTAGACGAGCGAGTTCTGCGTGTTATAGAACGGAAATGCCGATACGTAGTACCTGCGAGCTCCTTTCAGTGAATTTATGATTTCTTCCACTCTGACCTCATAGGCCTTCTTGTCACTTCCGTAAGGCACCAGTTTCTCAAAGTCTTCCAGATAAGTGTTCTCGTACTTTGCCTTTGTCGTTTTCTTCTTGGCGCTTGTGATCGCCCGCACCGGATCTGAAACCATGTGATTAATCATAACTTCACCCCAGTTACGGAAAAACGGCAGAAGTGCTTCCCAGTCAATAGTCGCATCATACGGATCGTAGAGCAGGAAATAATGCAGGTGCCCAGTTCCATATAACTGTGGTCCGATAGTTCGGAGTAGCTCGTGCGCATCACCACAAGAGGTGACAATCTTAAAATTGCGCTCATCCTGTGGAAGATGCTTTTTTAGCTCATCTACGCGCGCTTTATCCTTGTCATTCAAGTAAATGTGTATATTTTTCTCCGTATAGCTTCTTGATGCTTCCCTAAGTGCCTCTGAGACGCGTACTGCTGTACCTTTCACCAATTGTCCGGCATCGTCGGTGTATACACCACTGTTGCACATACAGTCTATAAAGATCAGCCCACTGCAAGACTCAGTCAACAGCAACTTCTGTGCCCACGATTTGATGTACTCTTCTATAAGCTCAAATTTTTTTATTGTGTGAGGGCTAGCCTTGCTAATTATGTTTTTCTTTTTTGCCGCCATACCATCCACCTCTTATTCGACGATGCCTTCTTGGGAAAAAATCAGCTTTCGGATATTCCCAATATCGCAGTTCCGTGTTTTACGCACCTTCGTTAGCATTCTTATGCTGACAGTTTAACCTTTAGACAGCTTGTTAGCGAAAGATCATTTGGTACCGACCGCCACCTGCAATTTCTTTCAAAAGGCATCTACAAAATCATACCAAAGTGCTTCAATGCTTCCGTAATTGCCTTTTCCTTCTCCGGCGGGCATTGGGGCTGCTTGGCGTTTTCGGATTTCGGCTTATTGTAGTTCTCACGCTCAATGATGCCGTACTTCTGCTTCACCTGCGCGATATAGAGATGGCTGACCTTCAAGCCAGTATGCTCCAGAACATACGCCTTGATTTCCTCATAGGTTGCCTTGCTTTCAGCCGAAGTCAAATCCAGCTCGTCCATCTTCACTTCGATCTCGATATGTTCCTTACTTTGAAGTTTGGACAATAAGCATATCGTCTCAACGTGCCCCGTCTGGCAGAACTGATCCACCGGCTGAACCATTCCTGCTTTATATCCTCTTTCATCAAACAGCTTCATATCTCTTGCCAATGTTGCCGGATCGCAGGAAACATAAACAACCTTTTCCGGCTGCATACCGCAGACTGCATCTATAACAGACATCTCACAACCTTTTCTCGGCGGATCAAGGAAAATCACATCGGCTCTTTTTCCTTCAGCATACATTCTCGTAAGTATATCCTCTGCCTTTCCTGCCTCGAACTCAGCATTTTCGATACCGTTTATTTCGGCATTATGTTTTGCATCTTCAATGGCTCTCGGTACAATCTCTATTCCATACACACTTTTGGCCTTTTGTGCGGCAAAAAGCGATATTGTTCCAATTCCGCAATACACATCAAACACCGTTTCATTACCTGTGAGCTCAGCCGCCTCAACCGCAATTTTATAAAGCTTTTCCGTCTGGACAGGATTTACCTGGTAAAAGCTCAATGCCGATATATCAAACATAATTCTGCCTATACTATCACGAATTGTATCCTTTCCGCTTAAGGTAATACACTTATCACCAAGTATTACGTTTGTTTTTGACTTGTTTATGTTAAGCACAACAGAAGCCATTCCCTTTACAGTCATTAGCTTCTTAACAAGTTCTTCGGCATGAGGAAGCTTATCTCCGTTCACAACTATTGTTGTCATTATTTCTCCTGTCGAAAATCCTGTTCTCGTAAGTACATGACGCACAAGCCCTTTATACTTTTCCTCGTCATATACAGATATATTGTATTCATCTATAAAGTTGCGGACTATTTCAATAACCTCATCAGCGGCCTCATTCTGTATCATACAGCTTTTTATATCGGTTATTCTATGGCTTCTTTTTGCATAAAATCCGAGAACCGTTTCATTATTTTTATTTTTTCCGACCGGATACTGTGCTTTATTTCTGTAATGCCACGGATTATCCATGCCAACTGTCGGAAGAACATCGACATAATTTATTCCGCCTATTCTTTCAATGCAATCCTTAACCTTATTCTGCTTAAATTTAAGCTGCATGGGATAGGACATATGCTGTATTGAACAGCCTCCGCAGGTTTTGGCATAAACACATTCGGGTACACATCTATCCAGCGATTTTTCTGTTATGTTCATTACCTTGCCATAGCCAAAATTCTTTTTAACCTTTGTAATCAATATTTCAGCTTTTTCCTCCGGAAGAATTCCTTCAACGAACACCGTAAATCCGTCTATTTTTACAATACCTTCACCTTCCGAACCAAGTGCGGTACATTTGGCAGTATATATTTTATTTTTCTCTATCATCAATTCACCATTCCTTAATCATCATAGTCAGCTTCACTGAACGGACACACCGTTCCGTTGCATATACACGGACGGCAGTTTACAAAACTTGCATTAGGTTCGTCAACGCCGGTTTTCAGCATTTTTCTCATTCTTTCGGCTGTACCAACAACTTCCTTACGCAAAGCATATGTATTTTTAATAATAAAACACTTATTTTTATAGCACAGCAATGCTTTTTTAGGTTTCCTTCTATACAAATCATGAATAATTAGCATATATGCGCCTACCTGCAACAAATCTCCGTCATGAATTTCTTCGGTTTCTCCGCTTTTTACCTCAACCGGCATAAGCTCGCCCGTAATGCGGTGCTTATATATATAATCCGGCTTTCCCTGCAAATCGTATTTATCCGAATGAAGTATTTTAGAATACACAACATCCGCTTTTCTGTTATCTGTGTGCATATCAGTATATATTATTTTCCACATAGCAAGAGAAGGCACCCTGTTTTTTTCCCGGATGCCTCCGCCTGAATTTAAAGCAAATATAATTACTATTATAAGAATGACAACGGCGGCAATAACATAAGGCTTCATAGCATACCGCCTTTCTTAACAGCCGCATAAACGGCAACAACAGTCAGAATTAATACAGCAACGGCTATCCTCTTTTTCATCATCAGCCTTCTGTAATGCTTATCATGGTAATCAAGCCCTTTCGCTATTCTCGAACCGCTCGAATCCTCAAGTCCGAGTCTTTCATTTCTTTCAAGAGCGAGCCGTCTTAATTCCTTTCTGCCATAAACTCTTTCATAATACCACTGATACGGACAGTACCGGAACTTACTCAGTTCGGTTGCGGAAATCGTATGTCTGTCCTTATCCAAAGCAAAACCTCCGATTAATATTCCGTCTTACGGATATTTCTGCCGAGCATCTTCTGATAGCCTGCCCAAGGTCCTGTTGTTGAATCCGCATCAATAAATTCCTCAAACACCTTACTTTTAGCGTCCATGTCATCAGCGGCATGAAGTATATGTGCCTCAAGAGTTTTCGGAAGCACAGGTGAACCGTATTCAAACTCACCATGGTGTGCGAGTATACAATGCTTAATAAGTGTTTTAAGTCTGTCGGGAAATCCCTGAATGTTATTAGCAGTCTTTTCAACAAGCTCAGCACCTATATAAATATGTCCGAGCAACTGTCCGTCATCAGTATAATCATTAAGAGGAAAATCCGAAAGCTCCCAGAGTTTTCCTACATCGTGGAGCATTGCCGACGCAACGAGCACATCTTTATCAATATACTTATATTTATCGGACATAAATTCACAAATCTGTGTTACGGAAAGCGAATGCTCAAGCAGACCGCCCCAATATCCGTGGTGAACGCTTTTAGCCGCAGAATGTCCCGGAAATTCCTTAACAACATAAGCATTTTTTACAAATATGCTTTCAAGAAGCTGTTTGATATACGGATTGGAAATTTTATTTATATATCCAACAAATTCAGTCCACATTTCCTTTATGTTTTTCTGTGTGGACGGAATATAATCTGCCGGATCGTACTCGCCTTCACGGCTTTTTCTTATTCTTTTTACATTGAGCTGAATGTCATTATTGAATATCTGTGCCGTAGCATCAATCTTTATCATATCGTTTTCGGCAAAGGACTGTATTTCATTATTCAAATTCCAAACCTTTGCGTCCACTGTTCCTGTTTTATCCGCGAGCTTAAGAGAAAGGTATGTCTTATCATTCTTTGACTTAAACGTCTGTCTGCTTTTGCAGAGATAATGCTCAACTACCTGTTCGCCTTCTCTTATTTCCTTAATATACTTCATTCTTCTCCTCCTGTTCTTCAGCCGGTTTAAGACTGAATTCAAATTTGGCACCGCCGCTTTCCGAATCCTTACAAACGACAATTTCTCCATGTGCGTTTATAATTTCCTTAACAACGGAAAGTCCTATGCCGCTGCCGGTTTTATCAAGACCTCTTGACGAATCCGATTTATAAAATGCCTCGAAAATATGGCGTTTTTCGCTGTCCGGAACACCTTTGCCACTGTCGCTTACAGAAACATAAACCTTATGCTCGTTTTTCGGCAATGATGTTTCTACCTCTATTATACCGTTTTCATCGGTAAACTTTACCGCATTATCCACAAGATTATGCAATACCCTGTGTATTTCTCTTTTATCGGCCGAAACATATATCCTTTCATCGGCTATTATCAATCTACAACTGAGATTTTTTTCTCTGAAGCGATGTTCAAAAACATCCAATACATCTCTTATCAATTCGTTAATATCAAAATTTTCTATGTTAAGCTCAAGAACATTTTCCTGAGTTTTTCCCATATCAACTATATTTGTGGCAAGCACCGAAAGACGCTCGGTTTCCTCAAGTATAATGTCGATATAATAATTATAATCCTCCGGCTGTATTATGCCGTCCTTCATGGCATGAAGAAATCCCTGTATACTCGTAAGCGGTGAACGAAGGTCATGTGCAATGCTTGCAACAAAAAGCCTTCTGTCTTGATCTCTTTTATCAAGACACTCTGCCATATAGTTAAAGCTCTCGCCGAGCTCGCCTATTTCGTCATTGGTTGTGACATCTATTCTTCTGTCGAAGTTTCCATCGGCTATTATTCTTGCCGCCTTATTCATCTGGAGAAGAGGTCTTGTTATCCTTCTTGACAAAATATATATCATTGCAATGGCTATTCCGAAACCGACAACAACCGAGAATATCATTATCTCAATTACATTCATCAATGTTTCCTGTATTTCCGGCACAGGCGAACATACAAAAATTCCGCCGTATACATTTCCGTTGGATTTAATGGGATAACCGACAGTCATCATGTTTTCGGAAAACATACCGCCGAGTCTTCCCTGTACGGTAACAATCTTTCCGTTGAGTACACTGTTTATTGTTTCATCGGTTATGGACTTTCCTATCCATTCACTGTTTATCGATGAGGATACAACAGAAACAGAGCCTTTGATGTCTATAACAAATATGCTTGTTCCCATAAAATCCTCTATAACTTCCATTTTGTTTTTAAGACTGTTCATATCAATAACGCCGCTGGACACATATTTTGAATACTGCTTTGCTATTGATCTTGCCTGATCCGTAAGCTCTATGCTTTTCTGGTCAAAATAATAATTACTGCAAAAATAATAAACAGAAGCAGACATTATAACAAGTGCAATCAGAAATGTTCCCAAATATGCTAATGTCTGCTTAAAAAACAAAGATCTTCTTTTTTTAACCTTGACCATACAATCACCTTGTTTTTCGTTATTTATACGAATTATAAGAATTTATTCGATTAATCATTTGGTTTCAAATTTATAGCCGACACCATGAACGGTCTTTATTGACCATGATTCATCATCACGATTAAGCTTTTCCCTTATTCGTTTGATATGTACGTCAACCGTTCTTGAATCTCCGACATATTCATAGCCCCAAATTTTATCAAGAAGCTGTTCTCTTGTGAAAACCTGATTTTTGTTTTCCGCAAGGAAATACAAAAGCTCAAGCTCCTTGGGCGGAAATGCAAGGCTTTCGCCATGATAAATAACAGAATAATCGCTAAGGCTTATTTTAAGATTTTCAAAGCTGACTGTTTTTGTATCATGTTTTTCCTCTCTTGTTTCACTTCTCCTTAAAACAGCTTTAACCCTTGCGACCATTTCTTTAGGATCGAAGGGTTTAACTATATAATCATCTGCTCCCATTTCAAGACCGAGAACCTTATCAAAGGTATCGCTTCTTGCGGTAAGCATTATTATAGGCACATTGCTTTTCTTTCTTATTTCTGTACATATCTGATAGCCGTCCATACCCGGAAGCATTATATCTAGAAGTATAAGTGCAGGTGCAAAGGAATAAAACTCATCAAGTGCTTTTCTTCCGTCATCAACCTGTCTTGTTTCGTAGCCTTCCTTTGTAAGGTAAAGCGAAATCAGCTCAGATATATGTTTTTCATCATCAACAATCAGTATTTTCGTCTTTTCCAATGTTGTCATCCTCCTTAAGCGCACTTTCGATTATTTTGTGAACTCTTTTGGGAAGCTCGTTCTGCTCATCCTTAGACATTCCCTTTGTTTCGATAATCGGGTGATATGTGAGCTTAATATCGGTTGTTTTTATCCAGCCGTTATTATCCTCCATAAGTCTGTGTGTGCCTTCTATCGTCAGCGGAAGTATAGGTGCGCCTGTTTTTGTGGCAAGCTTAAAGCTGCCGCCTTTAAATTCAAGCATATGCTTTCCGTCGTTTCTTGTTCCTTCAGGGAATATGCCAACGCTTATTCCCTGTTTAACCAGTTTTATTCCGTTTAATATTGTCTGCATGGACTGACGCATATCACTTCTGTCCATAAGCAGTCCGCCCATAGCCTTGAGCCATCTGACAAGAACAGGAATTTTTCCGAGCTCTGCCTTTGCCACAAGCGAAATCGGTCTGCCTATTGTGCCGAGAAGATAAAATATATCAGAATTGCTCTGATGATTTGCTATGAGCACGAAAGGTCTGTCATTCGGAATGTTTTCAAGGCCTTCGACCGTAAGGTTTGCACCGATGTCCTTAACACGCTGTGCGGACCATCTGTTGGCAATGTCACAGATATACTCTATTCTTGCAACCTCTCCCTGCTCTTCGTTTATTTTTTCCGCAGTTTTTAATCTCGGCGTATAATAAAGAACGCCGGCAATCATTTTGATATAAAATTTAAGTGTTCTAAAAAACATAAGTTAAGCCTCCTGTTTTTTCCAGTGCTTTCTCCATTTTCCCATATGAATATAAATAGAATATGTTATTGCCGAAACTATAGGTCCGGCTATCCATGTGATTGCAATACCTCTTAATCCGAGAGGTGTACGGTGGCTGAGGAAATATGCAGCCGGTATCTTAAGCAGATACTGAAGAAAAAGGCTGTTTATAAGCACAAAGCCTGAGTTTCCGCTGCCCTTTAAGAAGCCCTGCTCCGGATATGTAAACGCATATGAGAAATACATAAAGCAGGCTACCTTAAAATATGAAACCGATATTGCAATTACTTCGGGATCCTTTGTAAAAATCGAAGTAAGATTCTGCGCAAAGAAGAATATAAGCAAAAATACGCATATTACATAGGCAAAAGCTATTTTTCTTGCAGATACTATTGATTTTAAAGCCCTGTCCTCTTTTTTTGCACCGAGATTCTGCGATGCAACGGACGCAACCGCATCATTTATTGCCGAACAGGGAAGTATAGCAAAGCTGTCCAGTTTAACGGCAATACCATAAGCCGCCGCAGATGCAAGACCGAAGGAGTTTGCCATTCCCGTCATACACAGATTTGAAAAATGTACGCTTACCTGCTGTGCCGCACTCGGAAAACCGTTTGATGCAAGAAGCATTGCATAATGCTTATCAAAGCAAAAATCCTTCGGCGAAAAGGTTACTATATGCTTTCTTCTTCTGAAATACGCTATACCCAATATGAACGACAATCCCTGTGATATTACTGTTGCGTATGCCGCACCGGTAACGTCCATTTTAAGTATTCCCATAAATATATAATCCAATATAATATTGGTTATAGTTGCCGCAAGAACAAAATACATTGAGCTTTTCGAGTCACCAAAGCCTCTTTGCAAAGCACATATAAGATTATAGCCTATTGTGAAAATCATTCCGCCGAATATAATTCTCAAATATCTCTGGGCATATATAAATGCCTCTTCGGGAGTTGATATAAGCCTCAATATAGTCGGTGTAAGGAATAATCCGAGTATGGTCACAACTATTGCCGCCGTAAGGAACATTGTTATAGCTGTATTTGCGGCTCTTTTAAGAACCTCTTTATTATCCTGTGCAACATATCTTGCTATAAGCACGCTTACGCCTACACCAAAGCCGGAAACCGCCATAAGCATTACGTTTACAACCGGTCCGCTGACAGAAACGCCCGTCATCTGTGCCGTACCGAGAAATTTTCCCGTAAAATACATATCAACGGCATTATAAAGCGCCTGCATTACATTAGATATAATAAGCGGAAAGGCAAACGCAAGAAGATGCTTATTGATACTGCCTTCAGTTAAATCATTTGATAAAGCCATTGTTTTTCTCCTCCAATTCAAATTTCTTGTATAACTGGAGTTTATCACACTGTATTTGTTATGTCTAATATATATATCCTATTTGCATCAATACCTAAAAAGCATTGATACTGCAATTTACTTAATAGATAAATGTAATTAACCGTTTTATTTTTATATTATACACTCGATAGCACAATACACAACAAATACCTATCACATTTTATCATTATATTTAGCTTTTTTAAAGAGGAACACTATTAAATTTTATTAATATACGCAAAAAACAGCCCGCCCATATATCTATGTATATGAACGAGCCGTTGCTAAAAATACGGTTCAGCTGTCAGCCGTATTTTATAATCAAAATCAGATTAAATATTTTTTAACCGCTTCGGGAACGGAAGCTTCGGGCTTGCTGTATATAAGAGCAAAGTCAACCGAATAATCATTAGAAATTCTTTCAAGAACTTCACATAAAGCTACAACATCATCATCGGGGAGTTCATCAACTATATTTCCCAGACCATCAATAAATACTTTCTGAATATCGCCGTTCTGAGAAAGTATACCATAAATAAAACCAATCAGAACCTCATAGGAGCAAATCTTGTATTTTGATGTTTCAACAAAACGTATACCGTAATGAAGGTCATACATATGTCTGCTGTCATCATCAATAAAAACAACATTTCCGTCTACGGTTTTGGAAGCCTCATTAGCCATATCAATGAGCTTTTTTGTTTTACCCTGTCCTTTTTCACCTGCAAGAATCTGAATCATGGTAATTCCCCCTTTTTATGTTGTAAATATACTTATCCGGCATCGCCGGTAATATTCACATATTTTATTATTTTGTTTATACTTATATAATTCTGTCTTAAGTTAAAAAATCCTCTTTTTTTATTACTTAATTATACACATATTTTACTGAAAAAATTTAGTAAACATATATCTATACTTTTAAATAATTCAGCATTTTTATACAACTAATGACATTAATTTCAGCATACATAGTCAAACCAGTCCCATTCGGCCATGGCTATTGCTCTTGCAGTCGGTTCTTCGACAGGCTCAACCGTTCCGAATATTGTAACAAATTCGTGGTAAAGCTCCCCTTCTATAACTGCGTCGCCTGTTATTGTATAAGTATTTTCTTCATTTTCGACATCTTCGATATATTCGCCGATAAGCATAACATCTTCGCCTTCAAGCTCTATTTTATTAACCTCGTCCAGCTTATCCTGTTCAGTAAATACATATTTCATAATCAAATATCACCTCATTTGACATTTTATCATCAATTCATACCGTTTACAATCTTATATATATTAAAATTATGTTGTACTTACCGAAAAAAATGTTATACTATAATAATGTTAAACATTAATATATCATAATTTTTTATCATAAACACAATCCGGAGGAAAAGACATGAATTATATAGTCTTTGATCTTGAATTTAATCAAGCTTTTGATTTTAAAACAGGCTCATATTCAAAAAGTAATCCAGAATGTCCATTCGAAATAATACAAATCGGTGCAGTAAAGCTCAACAGCCATTTTGATACGATAGGTGAATTTAACTGCTACATAAAACCGGTTATATACAAACGGCTTCACCCATATGTTGAAAAGATAACAGGCATAACGCAGGAAATAATGGAAAACGGAATAAATTTCAATTCGGCATACGAGGAATTTTCTACATTTGTTTCAAAGGACGATATTCTCTGCTCATGGGGCGGCGATGATGTAAAGGCGTTATTCAGAAACATAAGATACCACAAGCTTTCATCTTCCGCAATGCCGGACAGATACATGAATATCCAAAGCTTTGCCACAACTTATCTCAAATACGAGCCGGGAAAGGCAATCGGTCTTAAAAACGCAGTTGAACTTCTTGAGCTGGAAATAGAATCTGATTTTCATAACGCACTTAACGACGCAATGTATACGGCGGAAATATTCAAAATAGTGCGACCTGAAATTCTCATAACCGAAAAATTCAAACCGTCGGACATTAAATGCAAAAAAACATCATCATCTAAAAAATTAATAAACACAAAAGGATTATTCAAATATTTTTCCCAGTCACTCGACAGAGAGCTTACCGCAGAGGAAAAAGCAATCATACGTACAGCCTATAAATTCGGACGAAACAATACATACGATATTTAAACCAAGAACCCGATACCATCGAACAAAAGTATCGGGTTCTTGGTTTGTATCAGCTTTCACTCTACCTTCCGTAGGTTGTATTGCGGTCATGGAATAATATATGCTTATTGCAGTACACACGGTTTATTTTCGATAAGAGTTTAAAAAAATTGTATGTAAACCTCAATATCTGCTATAATCTTCATGGGTGATTATAATGCTTACTTGCTGTTTTACGGGTCACAGAACCTTTTCGAGAGAGCTGTATCCCGAAACATATGACAGGCTTTTGGACACAATAAAGGGCGCATATTCAAAAGGCTATACAAATTTCATAATAGGTGCCGCCGACGGTCTGGATTATGAGGCAGCATATGCCTTGAATTTTCTTAAACAGCTTGGCTATAAAATAACCATTGAATCAGCTGTACCATATCCGCAAATGCTCGAAAAACACACTGCGGCTTATTCTGCATATGTTGCCGACAAGGTTACCTATGTCTGCGAAAAGTCGTCAGCAGGCTCATATCTTACAAGGGACAGATATATGGTCGATAACAGCAGTCTTGTTATAGCCGTATATGACGGAAGAAAAAGCGGCGGTACTCTCTATACAATGAATTACGCAAAAAAAATCGGAAATGAATTGATAGTTATTAGATATGATAAAAAAAGTGACTGATTACAGCCACTTTTTTATTGCGGCATATGCCGCTCCGTATATTCCTGCCTCATTTTTTAATGAGGCTATTTTTATTTCCGTATTCTTTACCGACTTAAAAGCAAAAACATCAAAGTATTTTTTCACAATATCGGTAACGATTTCTCCGGCATATGCAACTCCGCCGGAAAGAAGTATTATCTCCGGATTTGTAACCACAGCAATATTTGCCAACGCCATACCGAGGTATTTTCCGAATACATCGACAGTTTTGAGTGCAACATTATCACCGTTTTTTGCGGCATCAAATATGTCTCTTGCCGTCAAATTTTCTTTTGTCAAAACAGACTTTTCTACGCTATCCAGAAGCTCTTCCGCTGTTCTGACAATCCCCGTTGCCGAAGCATATGTTTCCAGACAGCCGTTTTTGCCACAGTTGCAATGCCTTTTGCTGTTCATTTCAACTGTCATATGCCCTATTTCGCCTGCCGAACCACCAAAACCTTCTATAAGCACTCCGTTATTTATAACCGCTCCGCCGACTCCTGTTCCTATGGTGACAAGAACGACATTTTTATAGCTTTTTGCACTGCCCTGCCAAAGCTCACCGTATCCGGCGGCATCGGCATCATTAAGCACAACGGTTTTTATGCCTGTAAGCTTTTCGGTTATTCCGGCGGCATCTATTTTATTCTGCCAGCCTAAATTCACACAATGCTGAACAACGTTGTTCACAACAGGTCCCGGCATACCTATGCCGATACCGGACACGTTTTTCTTTTTTACGGAATTATTTTTCAGCACTTCTTTGACAGCCTCTGCCATATCGCTGAAAACAAATTCACAATTATTTTCATGCCGTGTCGGTATTTCTTTTTTATCAACAAGCCTGCCGTTTTTTTCGAACAGCCCTATTTTTATTGCAGTTCCGCCGACATCAATGCCGACTGCATACATATTTATACTTTCCATAGCATCAAAACAAGTCAACAAGCTCTATCGGTTTATGTATTATTGCGGCCGCACCGGAATTTTTCAAAGATTCCTCTGTATCATATCCGTATGTAACTCCGATACACTTTATTCCGATTTTGTTTGCTCCTTCCACGTCGTAATGTGTATCGCCGACCATTATAATATCGTCCTTATCGGAAATATTCATGCTCTCCATTACATAATTTATAACGGCTGTTTTATTCGGTCTTGTATGTTCTGCCGTATCTCCTCCGATAAGGTCAAAATATTCCGTAAGTCCGAAATGAGCAAGAACGTCCTTTGCGGCCGCCTCAGGCTTGGAGGTTGCAACACAGAGCACCTTTCCCATTTCTCTGAGCTGTTTAAGTGCATCAACTATGCCGTCATATATATTGCATTCATATTTTCCTATCGGATTATATCTTTCTCTGTAAGATACAAGAAGTTTATCAGCCATTTCCTGTGAAACGCCGAATACCTCCATAAATTTTTCTCCGAGCGGAGGGCCTACAAAAATTTTAAGCTCTTCAAGAGAAGGCGATACCATTGAATTTTTTTCAAGTGCATATTTTATTGAACGTGTAATTCCTGGATCTGACTCGGTTATCGTTCCGTCAAGGTCGAAAAGAATATACTTACAGTTGAATTTTGTCATAATAAATCCGTTTCCTTTCAAAAGTTTATTATTTAATTTATCATTTATTACAAATAAATACAAGTCAAAATTTAAAAGCACAGCATATATATACACTGTGCTCACGAATTGTTTTATGTTATTCTTTTATAATCGGAAGGTTCTGGAGTTTTTCGCCTATCCTTCTTATTGCTTCTGCGTCCTCTTCACCGATATATTCCTTTATTTCATTCTGGGCCTTTTCCCATATGGGAATTGCCTTTTCAATCGTGTCTCTTCCGAATTCCGTAAGCTCAAAAACCTTTCCTTTGCCTTTAACGACATGAATAAGTCCATGCTTCTCCAAGGTGCTTACGTTTCTGACCATTGTACTGCGTTCAAGGCCTACATATTCAGCCCACTGGGTTATATTGGCTTTTTCAAGCTCCATAAGTCCTGTTAAAAGATAATATTGTGCTCCCGTTAAGCCAACATTCTTAAACGCATTGTCATAATATTCCTTAAGTGCATTCGCACTTCTTCTCGTATTTATACAGTAGCACGGACTTTTATAAACTCTTGGCATACTCCGACCTCCGTTTCAATTGTGTATATACACTAATGTTAAAACATATCCGGCATTATGTCAAGCATACCAAAGACTATATTATTTATATTATTATTGATAAAATCGGTATCGTTATTATGGAAAGCAATGTAGACGTAAATATCAACGCCGCCGCATATTCCGCATCACAGCCATATTTCTGTGCAAGAATTGCCGTTGTGGAACCGGCAGGCATAGCCGTCATAATAAGTGCCATACCGGAAATCATTCTGTCAACGCCAAGCGCTCTCAGCGGAACATATGTAATAACAGCAACAAGAATAAGTCTTACAAAGCAGAAAAACAATACGTCCTTTTTAAAAAGCTGTTTTTTATCGGTTCCGCAGAGAATTGCTCCGATAACAAGCATAGAAACGGGACTTGTGCATTTGCTGAGTGAAGTTATCGTTTTTCCGAAAAATCCCGGAATTGTCACTCCGCCGAGCATAAGGAAAAAACCGCCGACACAGGCAATTACACAAGGATGCGTTACAACCTTCTTTATCGTTTCTTTTCGGTCAACATTTGTGAAAAGCGAAAGACCTGCCGACCACATTGTAAATCTTGAAGGGATCTGGAATATTGCTGTATAAAGCACACCGAGATTTCCATACATGCACTCTGCCACAGGTATTCCGATAAAGCTTGAGTTTGAAACAATAAGTGCATATTTTGCCGCACTTGCTTTATTCTCCGGATAATTTCTGAACAGAAGCTTTCCGCCGTATATGGACACAATCTGTATTACACAGGATATTGCCACAGAAAGAAAGCAGTTGAATATAAGCTCCGAAGAAACCTCAATGCCGCTTGTAAAGCTATTTATAATATTACAAGGCAATATTACATATATAAGCAAATCTGAAAGCGATTTTTTTGATTCATCATTTAAAATACCAATATATTTACAGAAGTAGCCAACAGCCATGAGTAAAAAAAGCTGAAGCTGCAACTGTATCATTGTTGAAAATAAACCCATTACCTGTACCTCCAATTAAAATAAAAAAACTCCGTTTCATCAACTGAATTGGAGTTTAGCACTACGTTCTATCCATGTCTAATACCTATTTTCTATAATATAATATAGCTAAAAAACATTGATAAAGTTTATAAATCTTTTAACCGCCGGTGACGGAACGGTATTTTTTCCCCATATCAATATTGCATCGGCATGTCTTTCCGGCCTTAACGGAACAAATACAAGCTCTCTGCTGTCGGCATACTGCAACGCCGTCTGCATTGCAAAGGCATAGCCCAAACCATGCTTTGCAAGCATTATTATGCCGGATATAGAGTTATAAGTGGCATATATATTCATATGCGATTCGTTTTCCCTAAACCATTTTTTAAGCCAATCATACTGCGCTCTTGTATGCGGCACAAGCAGCGGAAGTCCCGAAAGCATTTCCTGTGTTATATATTTTTCTTTGGCAAGAGGCATATCCTTATTCATTATTATTCCCCATTTTAACGGAGCCTCTATGCTGATACAGTTATAATTTTCATGGTTTATCGGCTCAATAACAAGTCCGACATCCATTATTCCATTGAGCACCTTTTCCTTTATGTCATCTGTATTTCCGTAAAGCACATCAAAGTTAATATCGGGAGATTTTTCCGTAAATGCCTTAAGCAGCTTCGGCAAAGTTTCCGCTCCGAGAGTTTCTGTACAGCCGATTGAAATAAGTCCGCCGAGCTGTCTTTTTCTTGCGGAAAAAACCTGTTCCGTTTTATCATTGAGCGATATAATTTCTTCCGCATACTGACGGAGTATTCTTCCCTCTTCGGTAAGCGATATTCCTTTTTTACTGCGTTCAAAAAGCTTTGCGTCAAGCTCGTTTTCGAGCTGCATAAGCTGTCTGCTCAATGACGGCTGTGCAATGTTCAGTCTTTCGGCAGCTCTTGTTATATTTTCCTCTTCCGCAACTGCAATAAAATACTTAAGCACACGAATTTCCATAATTCCATCCTCCGAAATATTAGCTTAAGAATATAATAGTCCGTACCATATCCACAAGTCAACAAAAAACGCCGTAAGCCGGTTATTTACCGACCTACGGCGTTAAAATTCTTACGCTCTTGCCATATCCAGTTCATTCATTATAAACGGCAATACTTCCTCCTGCTTTATATTCAGCACAACGGAAAATTCACTATGGAGCATTTTCTGGGCCTCTGCAAAAAATCTTGCATCGCTCTGGTGAAGCTTTTTGCCCTTTGTTTTGAGCTCCTGCTGATGTCTGTGAACAGCCTTTATAAGCGATATAAGCTCCTTATGTCTGCCGTTTTTGATAACCTCCTGATAGGTTGCCTTTCTTACAGACTCGTTATCAATCCACATTTCCTCCTGCTCCGGCATTTCGGAAATAAGGTTCATAATTTCTTCGGACGAAAGTATTCTGTGCATCTTTGCCTCAAGCTTCGGATTTCCGACCGGAACATATACCGTCGATTTTTTATCTCCGACAGGTACAAGAATATAATATTCCTTATCTGCGCCGTTAAACTCCCTAAGCGTAATATCCACAATTTTGCACACACCTTCTGATCCGTATACCACAAGGTCATCCTTGCTGAACATCATAATCCCTCCCTGTTTTTAATAAAAATATTTATTTATACATTTTCTACACATTGTATACATATTATAACATTTATTTTTTTAAAATGTAAGTTTTTTTGCAAAAACAGTTGATTTATCCTGTAAATTAATATATAATAATAAATTTTATATATTTTTTGTACAAAAATAGATGCAAAATTTAAAACTTTTTAGTGTTTTTCACAAATATTATTGCCTTATTTTTCGGTTCATATTCACTTTCACTCAGAACCATCTGCATTTATATTGTAAAACATAATGTTATTTACAATAATTTAAAGCCTTATATGCCTTTTCAATATCCAGTATATAAAATTTTTTCTTTTCATACATAATTACACCTTTATCTTTCCAATGTGAAACACTTCTATTAATACTTCTTAACGGAGCACAGCACTGAATACACAAATTCTGTTTATCCATATTTTCAAGCTTGCCTTCTTCATTAGCCAAAAGCAGACAATCCAGCACACGCTCATCAACAGTCATGCTTGAAAGCCTTATTACCTTCTGGGTAATATATACCGCTTTTGTCGAAATCTCGTCAAGCATAGTCACTGCAAAATCCGGACGTTCATTAATCCATTTTAACAGATTATCCTGATTTATCAGAAGCAGACGGCAATCGGTTATTGCCGTAACGGTAGCAATATTTTTTATTTTACAGAATATCTCCATCTCTCCGAGAATACTCCATGGTTCATTCACAAACAGCGGCATAACGGTTCCTCTGCTCAAAAGTATTGATACGCTTGCCGTACCGCTTATAAGAATATACAAAAACTTATGCTCATCATTCTGGATAAGTATAGGCATACCGGCAGATACATTTTTTTCAATCCAGCTTTCTTTAATTTTCTTCGGAGCGTCCTCTAAAATTTTCTGCAATTTATTCATAGTATTTTTCATAATATTTCTTCCTTATTTTCAGTCATATTTACCGATTTTTTATCATTATTAAAAAAATGGTCACTTGACCTTTTTTTAATTTTATACCGGTATTATACTAAAATCAATAAACCACAGGAGGTATTTTAAATGAGAAAGCTTATTATTGACACAGACACAGGCTCGGACGACGCTGTCGCTATACTTATGGCACTCCTTTCCGATGATATTGAGGTGCTTGCAATGACAACAGTAAGCGGAAATGCTCCTCTTGAGCTTGCAACGGCAAACTGCTTACAGACTATGGAGATAACAGGAAACATTGTACCTGTTTATGCCGGTGCAGACAGACCGCTTATAAGAGAACGTGTTCATGCACAAAATGTACATGGTGAAGACGGAATGGGCGATATGGATTTAATCCACCCTACATTAAAAGCCGTTGAAGGCGTTCATGCGGCCGATGCAATTATCGATATTGTCGAAAAAAATCCAAACGAGGTTGAAATCGTTGCAATAGGACCGGTAACAAACATTGCTCTTGCAATATTAAAAGCTCCCGACACAATGAAAAAGGTTAAAGCAATATGGACAATGGGTACAGCCGGATTCGGCCCCGGAAACACAACTTCTGTTGCCGAATTCAACGTATATGCCGATGCTGAAGCATACAGAATTATGATGAACTGCGGTGTTCCCATTTACATAGGCGGATTTGATATTTGCATAGGTGCTGCGGCGTGGACTGTTAAGGATATGGACGAATTGCTTGCATCAGGAAAGCCGATTGCAAAATTCGCCGTTGAATGTAACGAAGGTCTTGCTCAGTTTAATATCCGCTGTAAAGGAAGACGTTTTGTCGATTTACCCGATGCGGTAACAATGGCCCGTGTTCTTTGGGACGATGTATGCGATGTAGTTCCCTGCATGGGATATGTATGTATTAATGAGCCTGCTACATATGGACAGGTAGTTCTTTATGACGGTTCTCCGCTTGCCGGCTTAAACGGATTTGAAGACAAGCCTTTCGGTTTTTCCGAACCAAACTGCTATGTCATGAAAAACTTCAATTCAAAGCTCTATAAAGAACGTCTTGCAAAACTACTCACAAAATAAATTTCCGTAACTAAAAAGCTCCTTTATTCCGGTTTTTATATTCGTGCCGGAATAAAGGAGTTCTAATTTTTATGCTTCTACATTTTTAATGTTTTCAACAAGAATATTATACTGCTTTTCAACAGCCGCAAACATATCTGAACATTCCGGAAGCTTATCCTTGTCTCTAAGCTCCTCTGTAAGTGCCGCGCTGACCTCGAAAAGCTTGTCAAAGCCGAGATTAAGACAGATACCCTTTAACGTATGTGCAGCTCTGAAGGCTTTTTCAACATCATTATTTTCAATTCCGTCTTTAAGCTCATTAAAGCTTGGATCATTGAGAAATTTTATTGCAAATCTCTTTACCATTGCACCGTTTCCGAATCTTTTAAACACACTCTTATAATCTGATTCTATTGCCTCATAGCATTCTTCAATCGTCATTGCTTTCTCCCTAATTTTATTTTTTAATATATTTTGCTATTGTTGTAATAATTTTTTGTGAATCAAGGGGCTTTGCAAGATGTTCATTCATTCCTGCCTCCCTGCTCATTTCCATATCCTCTTTAAAAGCATTTGCCGTCATTGCAATAATCGGTATTGTAGAAGCATCAGCTCTGTTCATAGATCGGATAAGCTTGGTTGCCTGTATTCCATTAAGTTCAGGCATCATAAGATCCATTAATATAACATCTATATCTCCCGGCTTAGATTCTCTGAAAATATCGACTGCCTGCTGGCCGTTCCATGCTTTTGTTACAATCGCTCCTTCATTTTCCAAAATGAATTCCGCAATTTCCATGTTAAGGTCATTATCTTCAACAAGAAGTACTTTCACTCCTTTTATTAAATCACTTTCCTGTGCTGTTTGTAAAGAGTTATCATCTTCTTTTGCATTTTTATTTATCTCAAACGGTATTTTAACACTGAAGGTTGTTCCTCTGCCTTTTTCGCTTGAAACCGAAATACTTCCTCCCATTTTTTCGACAAGACTCTTAGTTATTGCAAGACCGAGTCCGGTTCCTTTATAAGACGTTCTTACATCACTGTTTTCCTGTGTAAACGGTTCAAACATATGCTTCTGGAATTCTTTGCTCATTCCTATACCGGTATCGTAACAAATAAATTCATATTCCGAACGGTTCGGAGATATTTTTATTTCTCTTGTGCATAATGTAACAGAGCCTTTTGCCGGAGTATATTTAACCGCATTGCTTACGATATTCATATATATCCTTCTCAGATGTAAAGGACTGCCGATTATATTCGGATTTTCAATACTGCTGTTATCTATTACATCAAATGTAACACCTCTTTCGTTTGCCTGAACCTTTGTCATTGATACAACGTCATTAACAACCGAATTATAATTAAACGGTACATTTTCAAGAGTTATTTCTCCGGATTCAAGCTTACTCATATCCAGTATATCGTTGACCAGGTCAAGCAGATACCCCGATGCCGACCATATCTTTTTTCTGCATTCAGTCTGCTTTTCCATATCATTCGGAAAATGATTGGCAATCTCAAGCATGCCTCGTATACCGTTTATCGGTGTTCTTACATCATGGCTCATTCTTCTGAGAAAATCGGTTTTGGCTATATTTGCCTTATTTGCTTCCTCTGCACTTTTTATCAGCTTATCGTTATATTCATGCTCTTTTTCAATCTGCTCGGTAACATCTCTTGTGGCAAGCACCGCAGAAACTACATTACCTTTCGCATCTTTTTCTCTCGGAATTATAAACGTCTGATACCATTTACTGTAAATATCCTTATATGTAAAGCTTAAGTTTTCCCTATCCTTAAGTCTTTCCTGTATTGTTGATATATCAATAAACTCACTGTGTGCCTTACGATATTTTTCGTCCACATACATATCACAAGCCTGTGTAAGTGCATGGTAATCATTATCCGTATGTCCAAACATATCATTTATTGCTTTAGGTGATTTAAGCACCTTCACAACTTGTCTTTTTATATCAACAAGGAATGTTATCAAGTATATTTCACTTATTGCACCTATAATACTGCTCTGTTTATTAATCTCCATTATATGTGCATTATTTGATTTCTGGTGAATTGCACTCATTATAAACAAAAATGCAACAATTATGAACAGTGTATACAGCATAATATTCATACACTGGCTAAAGGCAGACATCATAGGATAATATACATACAAATGATAATCACGGCATTTTGCTTTTCCGCCGTAATAAGTTTTTCCGTTATACGAAAACTTCAGCAGATTTCCGTTTTGTTTTGTATTATCGAGAACCGATATAACATCGCAGTCTTCAACGTCTTTTCCGTTTATATTTTCATCATTGGCAGAATAAACTCTTTCTCCGTCCGTTATAATAAGCGTTCCGTCCATATCAAGATTATAAACGCTGAGAAGATTTTCCACAGCGGTATATTTTGAACGGACAGCACCCGTATTCTGACAATAGTATCCAATCACAACTCCCGGTTTGTCTCTTCTCGAAACCGCAGCAAAATCATATATTGCACTGTTTGTTTCAACTCTTTCGACAACAACCTTTTCTTCGTGTTCTGAAACATCGCTCATTGTTTTGCTGTCAATAATGCTCTTCCAGAAATAGTAATCAGAATCCGCTTTATTATATTCGCAAAGAAGCTCATTATTTTCGTCCGTAACAATAATTCCGGTTAATCTTTGTCCGTCAGCATGATTTTTAAGATAATTTGAATCAATCGCAGTATTATCCCTTTCCATATCTCTGACTACTTCAATAACTTCATCACTGAGCCACATAAGATTTTTTGATTTATCGGATGCCGTTACCGCATCATAGCTGATACACTGTGATTTAAGATAATCCAGCGTTCCTTGTATCTCGTTTTCGAGATTTCTTCTGTCTCTTATTGAACTCAAAGCAAAAATAATCAAAAATATAGCAATGCCTATAACGATAATCAGCTGACTGAAGCCTTTTTTATTGCTTTTAGGTTTATCTGATGTATTCTTACTCAAATTTCTTTACCTCCAAAGCTTTGTCAGCATCAATACCATATTTTTGTAAAATTTCTTTAGATGTTCCGTCGTTTCTCATTCCTTCAAGTGCCTTTGTCAGTTCATCGGCAAGCTCTTTGTCGCCGTCTTTTTCAAAGGCAACACCGACTCTTGCGTCCAAAAGGCTTTCATCCAAAATTTTATATAATTCCGGAAACTCATTTATATATTCAGCCGCAACAACCTCATGGCAGGCTGCCGCATCAACATAATCATTTCTTAGCATTGCAAAAACTATATCCATATTTTCAACCGAATATAATCTGCCTGCTTTCGGAAATTTATCATTATCTCCTTCCAGCAGCAGCTCCTCCGGCTTTGTGCTGGACATAACGGCTATTGTTTTTCCGTTTAAGTCATCAAGCTCATTAATATCGCTGGATTTTCTGACAACAACAATATGTCTGCTGTTCATATAGGGTCCTGCCCAAAGATACTTTTTTTCTCTTCCTGTATATGTAAAGCAGCTCCATATACAATCTACTTCGCCGTTTTTAAGATATTCATCTTTGTTATCCCATTTAATCGGAATGAAAACCGCTTTTCTTCCTATTCTTTCACAAGCTTCTTTAGCAAGTTCTATGTCTATTCCTGTTAAATCTCCGTTTTCATCGGTATATGTGTACGGCTCGTACACTCCGTCAATTCCGATATTAAGCTCCGGCAGATTATCTTCTTTATACGATTTGTCTGCATTATTTTTTGCACAGCCGCCAAGAAGAGATACTGCCATAAATAAAACACACGGTATAAAAAATTTATTTTTCATCAGGTCAGCTTCCTTTGTTATTTTTCTTCATTGTATCCGAACTGCCATAAATTTGGTTTATCAGATACCCCCCCCCGAGAATTCCCAGTTATTACCTAACATTTTAGGCGCCTGCATACTCATATTTCTTTGTTTCTGTTCTCTTTCATCAAGGCCGTAACTCATTTCTTCTTTTATTCTACCCTGTATATCAACAAGGCACTCGAGAAGAATTGGATTAAATTGTCCGCATTCACCGTTCAAAATCATCTTCATCGCCTGTTCATGCGTAAACGATTTTTTATAAACACGCTTGCTGACCAGTGCATCATACACATCGGCAAGCGAAACAACCTGTGCCGAAATAGGTATTTCATCGCCCTTAAGTCCGTCGGGATATCCCTTTCCGTCATATCGCTCATGGTGCCATCTGCAAATGTCCCTTGCTGTTTTAACAAGCTCTTCGTTTCTGTACACATCAAGGTCTTCCAGTATTGATGCACCTATAACGGTATGTGTTTTCATAATTTCAAATTCTTCATCGGTCAGCTTACCCGGCTTATTAAGTATTTTTTCATCTATTCCTATTTTACCGATATCATGGAGAGCCGAAGCCGTTGTTATAATGACTCCCTCTGCCCATGTTATATTGTATTTATCCGTTTTCTGTACAAGTCTTTCAATCAGCATTCCAGTCAGAATATTAATATTCTGGACATGAAGTCCGCTTTCACCGTTTCTGAATTCGACAATCTGGCTGAGTATGCCAATCATCATACGGTTATTTTTCTCTTTTTCATAAATCTGGTCTGTAATAAGAGTTATAAGTCTTCTCTGTTTAGCATAAAGCTTTATTGTATTTGAAACACGCTGGTATACTATCTTTGCGTCAAACGGTCTGCTTATATAGTCCGAAACACCCATTTCGTAAGCTCGCCTTATATAACTCTCCGAATCCTCACTGGAAATCATAACTACAGGTATATCTTCTATCCAGTGATTCCTGTTCATAACGCTAAGCACCTGAAAGCCATCCATTTTCGACATGACAATATCAAGAAGGACAATAGATATGCCGGTTCCGTATTGCTGAAGCATATAAAGACATTCTTCACCGTTGCAGGCCTCTAATATTTTATATTCGGACTTAAGCATTTCCGTCAGTATTGCCCTGTTCATTTCGGAATCGTCAACAATCAATATCTGCTGTTTAATTCTTTCTCTTTCATGCAGAACGTCCATAGAGTCCTCATCAAAGGCTCCGTTCTGGGTAACAACCATATCTTTCTCGTTCTTTGCCTGATACATAAGTTTATCGGCTCTGGCAACGGCGTCCTCCACTGTTTCGTTTTTTGCAATAACTCCGCCTATGCTTACCGAAAGCTTAAGTCTTGTATATCCGGGAATATCTGCTGAATGAATATTGTTTTTAATCTCTTCAAGCTTCTTATTGAATGTTTCTTCTTCAATTTTAGGCATTACAAGAACAAATTCATCTCCGCCGTAACGAACAAAAACATCATTTTTTCTTATAGATTTTCTTATTGTTTTGGCAACGGTAGCAAGCACAATATCACCGGCATTATGTCCGTATGTATCGTTATAAAGCTTGAAATCATCCAAATCTATTACGGCAACACCGGCTGAACTGTTAACGGTTTTGATTTCGTCTTCATAATATGATCTGTTATATGCACCGGTGATCGCATCCTTATAGAGCTTTTCGGTATACATTGTAAGCTTGCCTAAAAGCTTATCATGGCCTTCCAAATCAAGCATTGTATCATCATCAAGCTGTTTCAAAAGCTCCATTACATAAGGCTTTCCGTCAATCTCGACATATTTTGAAATGACCTCATATATATCCGAGTTCAAAAACTCAAGCTTTGTCCTCTGGCTTTTCTCATTAAAAGCCTTAAGCGAGATACAATTATCACATGGATGCGTTTTGTTCCAGAACGAATAACATTTGCACGGCAACATACTGATATCATTATCATTGACATCCTGTTTTTTTATTTTACCTATTGAATTTTCATCAAGAAGTCTTACAATATCAAAAACTTCTTCATAAACTTTCATTTTTTCCTGTGCCTGCTGCATTGTCATGCCATTTTCAGATTTCATATATATCCTCTCTTCTGCGAAAACCCAAAATAAATATTTAAGATGTAGCTATATCTATTATTGGCATCAAATGTCACATCTGATTTATATATAAGAGCTTAAGCCTAAACAGCATTATCAAAAGCACCTTCAAGTCGCAAATTATGCTCAATACAAAATATAGACAAATTAATTTATTTAAACTGTTATTCTATATTATTGTATCATATATTATCTGATAAATAAATCTAAAATTATTTAACAATTATAACAAATACGGTGATTTTTAATTGCCCATTGCAGGCAAAATATAGTTCCTCACACTAATCTTTTTTATTTTCTTTATTTACATATAACTTTTGTTTTCTTAAATACCATCAGATTATTACTAATTTATTAAAAAATCTGTATCTTAGTCCGATACAGATATTTTTTTTGGCATAAAATCGAGATAATCCGCCGAAACCAGTTCATACTCTATCCCATTTATACTGCCTTCTATTATATTTTTAAAATTTTCTTCTCCGTGGATATGACCGTACAGAACCTTTTTAACGCCGTATTCCTCAAATATATCCGTAAAGCCGGTTTTCTCAAAGCCTTCGCCTATCGGCGGAAAGTGCATTGTTCCTATAATTTTTCCGCCATATCCGGCTCTTACGGCACTGTCCAGCGACAGTCTCAGCCTTATCTGCTCTCTTTTATATATCTTCATATCGTTTTCGGTAAATTTACTTGTATTCGGGCATATCCAGCCTCTTGTTCCACAAATTGCATAATCCCCGTAAATACGGAAATTGTTCTGTAAAAATTCAATATCCGGATAGGCAGTCGATACCTTGTTCATGGACTGCCACCAAAAATCATGGTTGCCCATAAGCATAATCTTTCTGCCGTTAAGTCCTCTTATTATTTCAAAATCACTTTCAGCTTCCTGAAGATTATTCGCCCAGCTTATATCGCCCGGTATAAGCACGGTGTCATTTTCGCCGACTATGCTCTGCCAGTTATCGATTATCTTTTGGGTATGGTTAAACCATTTTTCTCCGAATATATCCATTGTCTTGTTAATGCCTGTTCCAAAATGCAGGTCAGCTATTGCATAAAGCATTTGTTACTTCCTTTCAGACTCTATACATTTCGGCAACTATATTGAGCTGCTCATTGAAATCCTTAAGCTTTGATATATCTCCGTCCTCATAGAGTGAAATAAACCTTCTGTTAAGGCTGTCCGCCTCGTCAACATGGAGCTTAAAATACAAATTCTGAATATTTTCAAGAATGTTGTTGACAAGATTTGTTTTGAGCTCACTCATTTTTTCCGCCTGCATAAGCTCCTCTCGTATTGTGGACATTTCCTCATCAAGCTTAAAGGACGCCTCTGCACAGGCCTTCAGTCTTTCCTTAAGTCCATTCGGCATATTTCCGCTGTATTTATAATTCAGCTCATGCTCGGTAACAGCCCAGAAATTCATTGCAAGTGTTCTTATCTGTATTTCCGCAAGAACCTTTTTAAAGCCGAATGCGGTATTGAGTGCATATCTTATTATTATATGATAGCTTCTGTAACCGCTTTCCTTTTTGTTGGCTATATAATCTCTTTCCTCAACAATTTCAATGTCGTGTCCGTCACGCTGTCTTATTATGTCGGCAATCTTCGGAATATCCTCAACGAACTGGCATATAAGCCTTATTCCGGCTATGTCCTCTACCTCTTCTTCGATTTTATCTCTTTCGATACCCTTTCGGCTTACCTTTTCAATAATGCTCGCGGCTGATTTAACACGGCCTTCAACAGATTCTATGGGTGAATACATACCCATTCTGAGAAATTCTTTTCTTATGTAGTTAAATTTAAGCATAAGCTCATCCACAGTCTGTTCATATGGATAGAGCAGTTCCTTCCAATTTATTATTTCTTTATCCAAAGCTTTTCACTCCATTTTAAACTTTTACCTTTATAGATTATATCATAAACAAATGTCAACCTAAAGCTGTTTTATGTAATTTCGGTTTTTTGTGATATTCTTCATATTCCGGAACACATCACTCATTTCTTGCAAGGTAGCTCCAAGGATCTGTATGCTCTCCGTTTATCCTTATCTCAAAATGACAATGGTTTCCCGTTGCATATCCCGTTGCTCCGCACAGAGCCACAGTATCGCCTTTTTTCACACTGTCACCTGCTTTTACCGAAAGCTCGCTGTTATGACCGTACAGAGTTGTTATTCCGCCGCCATGGTTTATTATGACAGTATTTCCATAGCCGTTTATCCAGCCTGCCTCTATAACCACACCATCGCCTGCCGCCGTTATCTCCCAGCCGTACGGTGCCGGAATGTCAATACCTGTATGAAATTCATATCCGTTTCCGACAGGACTCATTCTTCCGACATAGCCGCTGCTTACATAATAATGTCCCGGCACAGGCCATTCAAGCTCTCCGCCGGTATATTGTGTTACAAAGTTCTCATTTTTCTCCATGCCGTTTATTATTTCGGCCACCTTTTCGCTTGCTGTCTGTATTTCCGCAAGCTCTGCCTCAAGCTTTTCTGCATCAAGCCTGTATTCCTCAAGAAGCTTGTTTTTCTCCTCATAAAGGACAGCCGTTTCAAACTCCTTTTCGGTTTTGAAATTTTCGAGTATGCTTTTTGCTTTTTTTCCTTCGGTTATTTCCTCAAGCTTTTCCTTCATTATTTTTTCATTTTCCGCAAGACTGTTCAAAAGCTCATTGTCGTATTCCATAATATCCACAACATACTGCTTTTCAAGAAGATATTCTGATATGTCGGCATATTCAAGCAGAATATTGAAATAATCACATTCTCCGTTTTCATATATAAACCTTATTCTTTCCGAGGCAATTTCAAGCTGTTCATTATATTTTTGTTCTGCCGTATCATAGGCCTCCTGTGCCTTATCTATTTTTAATATAAGCTCGCCTATTTCCTTATCGGCTTTGTCAATATCCACAAACGTCTCCGAAAGCCGGCTGTCAAGTGCCGCTATTTCCTGTTTAAGCTCGTCCTGCTCATCATAATTGACATTGAGCATAGCCTGTTTTGTTTCTTCTTCCTCTTGAAGTCTGGCATATTCGGATTTCATATCTTCGAGCGTTTCGGCATTTGCGGTAAACACTATAATCGGTATAAAAACAACCGTTGCAAATTTCTTTAAATTCATCGCAATCCTCCTGTTAAAATTTTACAGAAGAATTATAGCATTTACTCATATACTGCGGTGAAACAATCAATCGCCTTTATATTCCAATATTTCTCATTTTTTATTTACTTCAAGCCATGCCCTGTGAAAGTCATATCGTATACCGTCGCTGTTTGCCGAAAACAGATAGCGTGCGATTATACGGTTTACCTTGTAGCCGTTGTTTTCCGCTGTTTTTATGACATCGGCGGTATTATTGTTTTCATGTACACCGACTTCGGTTTTTATCACACATTCCAGATAATCAAATTCGTCCGTATTTCTTTCCCATAAAAGCTCCGCTCCTATATACGGAAGTCCCATATTAGGCTTAAAGCCTTCGTTTTCATTGAACACAAGACAGCATATATAGGGATTTTCGACTGTTCTTTTCATTGACTCCTCATTAAAATAATCAACCTCTATTTTTTCTATATCTGGTATGGATTTTTCAAAGGGTCTGCTGTTTATTCTCTGCATTTCGGCAAATCCGTTTTTATAGGTTCTGAGTGTTTTCAGCATTTTTTCTTTTTCCTGTATTTCCGATATAATTCTTTTTTCGGCTCCGTCGGTAAGCTCCATTATTTCATTTATATTCATATCCGGCAGTTTTTTAAGCTGTTTAACCGGAATCTCCATTTTTCTGTACATATCTATTTCCCAAATATCGAATATATCGTTTTTGCTGAACATTCGGTAATTATTGTCGGCACGTTCACTGCCAATCAGTCCTTCGGTTTCCCAATAGCGTATTGCCGATGGCTTAACATTAAAAAGCTTTGCTATATAGTTAATTTTATACTCATTTTTCATAACATTCACCTTGACATTAAAGTAACTTTATAGTTTATAATAACACTCGTTGTTTCAAAATAAAAGGAGTAATTAAAATGGACATAATTAATGACAACGAGGCTAAGCTTTACAAACACTTTCTTACCTCATCTTTAGGCAGTGCAATGGTAATGTCGATATACACAATGGCAGACGCCGTTGCAATAGGAAAAGGAGTCGGTCCTCTCGGACTTTCGGCTCTCAACATAACAACGCCGCTGTTATGCGTACTCATAAGCTCCGGTCTGCTTTTCGGCATAGGCGGTGCATCGCTGATGAGCATACAATACGGACAGGGACAAACAGAAAAAGGTAACCGTATATTCACATCGTCATGTATCGGAATACTGATATTTACGGCAATATACTGGGTTATATACGGTGTGTTTATGGATAAGCTCATTTCTCTTCTGGGTGGAACGCCTGCCATTTATGACTATGTTTACAGCTACATGAAATGGGTGCTTAGATTTCTTCCGGTTCTTCTGCTGGCAAACTTTATGTCTTGTTTTGTCAGAAACGACAACAATCCGAGGCTTTCAATGGCGGCTGTAATCGGCGGAGGAATATTGAACGTATTTCTCGACTGGCTGTTTGTATTTCCGTTAAAAATGGGAATGGGCGGAGCCGCATTGGCATCTATGCTCGGCATGCTGCTTTCGTTACTGATTGCATCAAGCCATTTTCTCAGAAAAAGCTGTCGATTGAAATTTATTAAACCTAAAAGCTTTATAACAGATTTAAAAAATATATTAATGACGGGAATTTCAAGCTTTATAAACGAATTTTCCAACGGACTTATCGTATGTCTGTTCAATTTACAGATATTACGTTATTCAAACGAAATAACGCTTTCGGTATACGGAGTAATCTCCAACTGCTCCATATTGTTCTGCTCAATGTTCACAGGCATCGGTCAGGCTGTACAGCCACTTATTTCCGTAAGCTACGGTGCCGGAAAGCCGGAAAGAATAAAAAAATTTAAACGCTACGGAATAACAACCGCATTGATTATGGGTGCTGTGTTTACACTTATAGGCGTTGTTTCTCCGATAGGCGTAATGAAGGTTTTCACAACCGTATCGGAGGAAACCGCAGCAATAGGAAATACCGCATTAAGAATGTACTTTATTGCATTTATATTTATGGGTATCAATATAATAAGCTCATATTATATGCAGGCCGTCATAAGAAACACAGAGGCATTTATAATATCGTTTTTAAGAAGTATACTTTTCAGCTGTACGCTTGTATTTATAATGCCTAAGCTGTTCGGCATATCGGGCATATGGACGGTAATGCCTGTTTCCGAGGCATTGACCGCAGTCATTTCCTTAATTCTTATGAAAAGAAAAAAATAATATTGTATACGCAAAAAGTTCTCCCATGATATTCACAGGAGAACTTTTTTGCTCAGGCTCCGACAAAATACAAAAACGCAATAACCGCCAGAAATCCGATAATAAAGAATTTATTGAATATTATTTTGAATATAAGCCATGTACAGGTTCCGACAACAAAATAAATTATTATGCCTATTATGTATAATATGGCAAGTATTATAATCAGCGGAAGTAAAAACAACAGCATAACTATCACCGTCCATTCAAATTATTTTATGCTATATTACCGCCATGTGCCGATTATGTCAATTAAATTTATCTGAAGCTTCTGCCTCCGCCGCCATGTGTTCTTCCGCTTGAAGATGTATGCACATGCGAGCCTCCGGAGCTGCTTGGACCACCGCCGTTATTCTTCGGTCTTGGTCTTATTCTTGTTGTTACAAATGAGTTTACAAGTCTGTCGCTGTTTACACTCAGCTTCATATCACTTTTTGACGTATATTCATAAACATCTTCGGCTTTCTTGAAGGCATAGCTTTTTTTCACAGAAAATACGCCTATCAATGCGGCCGCAACTCCGACCACAGCACCGACAAGTCCGAAAAACATCATTGTATCGGCTTTGCTGTTTTCCTCCGGCGTTCCCATATTGTAATAGCTTTCGGTCAATCCGATCTGCTGTGTTACACACTCACCGAAATTTCCGTCATAGGCATAGTCCATAACATCATCAAAAATAAGCTGTATTCTGTCATATGTTATGTAATCCATAGCTTCACCGGAGGTAGAAATATAAAGCTCTCCGTTATCCATATCCACAAGATACAATATTCCGTTTTCTGCTCCTCCGAGATTGTCATAATAATCATCGGCATAGGCTTCCACCGTTTTGCCCTGTGCATCTCCTGTCGTAACAACGTAAACGTCCCAGCCGGTAAGCTGCGTAAGACTCTGCGAATCATTTTTGATTTCTACTATATCTGCGTCACTGAACAGTCCTGCCTCATCATAAACCGCCTCTGCCGCAAAAGCCGATGTGCAAATTGAAAGCATAAGCACTGTTATCATAACAAAAGCAAAAACGATTTTTTTAATTCCGTATTTTAATGTCATGCTATCAGACCTCCAATCAGCATAATTACAGCAAAGAATACAGCAAACAATGCCAGACCGAACAAGAACAGCTTTTTGTTGTCAATAGGAAGCTGGCCTACTGTTTTTCCCGTCTGTCCGTTTAGTGCGAAATAATATACCTTATCCTTAGCCACATACGTAACTACCCAGACAGGAAGAAGCACATATTCCCATTTCATATCCACAGGCTTTATACTTGTATTTTTGTTTGACAGCATATTATATCCGCCGACTGTATTTTCCAGAAGTCTGCCTGCATATGTATTAACCTGGCTTTTAACGGTTTCGCTCATTTTTTCTGTTTCAATATCACGGTTTTCGGCCATAAATCCGGATAAATATGCCATGCTGAACTTTTCCATATCTTCGTCCTTAAACGGCTGAACGCCTGTCGCAAGCTTTGCTCTTTCGTTATCCATGGCAAAGTTTTTGATATTGTCAAAGGTTATTCTGCCTTCACGGACTATGTCATAGACCTTTGTTTCGGTATATTCTATATCTCCGACTACCCAGACACGCAGATTTTTTCCGGTTGCCGTATACCTTCCGTCAACGGTGCAGTCCGTCATCCAATAGGGATAATAAACACCGCACATTTTTTCGACAGCTTTTTTATCAATAAATGCTTTCGGAAGAAATTTCTTAGACGACATCCATTCAAAAAATCTCTTTTCGGCCTCTTCCCTGTCGATTTTGAACGGTATAACATAATCCGGCTTCATGCTTCCTTTAAGCTTTTCGCTCAATATAACCGGAGAATGGCAGTAATAGCAGAAGGTTGCCGTTGTTGTATCATCGGTTATAATTTCAGCACCGCAGTTCGGACAGCTGTACATTCTTGCATGCTCGTCAAAGTTCTCCTCTGCCGACTGCTCCTGTTCCTTGTTTTTATTATTAAGCTCTTCAAGCTCCTCCACCGTAAAATCACTTAAGCAGTAATCACAGTGAAGTATATGTGTTTCGGCATTGTATTCAAGACTTCCGCCGCAATTCGGACATTTATAGACAGTTGTGTTGTCCATTTGATTACCTCCCGTAATTATTGATAATCCTCTTCGTTTATCTTATCTCCGCATTCCGGGCAGAATTTAGGTATAGGCTTACTCATGTCCGGTTCATAGCCGCATTTATCACATTTAACTTTTCTGTTTTCGGGACGTTTGCTGCCGCATTCGGAGCAGAATTTTCCTGTATTTATTGCTCCGCATGAACATTTCCATTCGTCTGCCGGTTTCTGTGCACCGCATTCTGTGCAGAACTTGCCTGTGTTCACTGCTCCGCAGGCACATTTCCATTCGCCTGCCGGTTTTGCTGTGTTATTTGCATTGGCTGCATTTTCCTCTCTCATCTGTTCCATCTGTCTTGCATTAGATGCAGACGCCGCATTCATAAAATTACCTGTTGAGTTCATTCCCATGCCGACGCCCATAAAGCCTGCCATTGAACCGTTTGCATTGCTTCCGGCCGCCTCAATGCCTCTTGCAACAGCGCCCTGTACATATCCCTCACGTATTGAAGGATCACCGAGCATTGCACCCTGATTACGCATATTAATAAGCTTTGTGCTTTCCTCGTCATAGGAAATGCTTGCAATACCAACTGACTGTATTTCCATACCTCTCTGGGCCTTCCAGTCATCATCGAGTATAGTTGACATGTATTTACTGAGCTCTCTGCCCTTGCTTGCAACAAAGGAAATTCTTACACCGTCAGCCGACATCTGGTTTATTGCAGACTGGAGTGCCTCAAGAAATTCATTGAGATACTGATCATTAATATCATTTATATCCACACGGTTTTTGTTTCTCGGAATAGCCTCCCTAAAAAACAGAAGCGGATCTGTTATCTTTATACTGTATGTTCCGTGTGCTCTCAAGAAAAGCTCTGCATTGTAAAAGCTGTCAAAATAATTGACCGGCATACGTGTGCCGAACTTTATTCCCTTTATCTCCTGAAGATTGATATAAAATACCTGTTGCGTGCCGGAAGGAACTCCACTGAATTTAACTCTGCTGAATGATTCCTTGAGTGAATCGCCGAAATTTCCGTTAAACAATGACGGTGCAGAAGCATTCTGAACCTTATAATAGCCTTCCTCGGCAGTATAATCTATAACCTTTCCGCCGTCTGTAAGTATCATAAACTGGTTCGGATATACTCGTATAATCGAGCCGTCTGTAATAATGTCCTCCGTACCATTTTTATTACTGTTTCTTTTGCTGTCTCTGCGTGCTTTTTTACCTTCTGCAAAGACAGTTGTATCGCTCATTTCATCGGGTTCTATAATTTCAAGCCACTGGTCGGCAAGTGCTCCGCCAATCGAACTTAATGCCGCTTTGATAATTCCCATTTGTTTTTCCTCCAGTCAATTATCATTTATTCCAACGCAAATTTATAAACAGCTTCGGCAAAGCCATCGGCATTATTATTTTTTGCAACATATGTAACTCCATGCTTAACGCAGTCCTGGCCATTTTCCATTCCTATGCTTATTCCTGCTCTTTTAAGCATATCACAGTCATTATCATTATCTCCAAGGCACATAACCCTACTCATATCAGTCCCAAGCATTTCGGCAAGAATTTCAAGAGTTGCGCCTTTCGAGCAGTTTTTTACTCCGACCTCAAGATTATTCACAATGGAGTTTGTAAGTTCAACATCAGGACAAGCCAAAAGATATTTTCGCATTTCATCTCTTTTATCCATATCAGAAAAAATAAGATTTATATTTTCAATCGTCGAATCATTATTCAGTATATCCGAAAAGCTTTCGACAGTTTCTCTTGTGTCCTTAAGCCATTCCGTAAAACGTGGATTAACTCCGTACTCCACAAGTTCAGTCATATATCTTTTTAAAGTATATGCTCTGCCATTTGTGAACACTTCGACCATTATATCCATTTCAAGTCCGTATTTTATTATTTTTTCGGCAGTCAAATAATCCATTTGATTTTTATAAAGCACTTCCCCCGTTTTCATATTCACGATAGCCGCACCGTTTGACGTTACCGCATATTTTATACAATTCAACTCCATAACACATTCAGGCATTGTATACAGCGCTCTTCCCGTTGCCGGAACAATATATATCCCCTCTGATGCCGCCTTTTCTAAAGCTCTTCTGTTGCCATCTGAAATCTGTTTGTTATCAGTAAGAAGTGTTCCGTCAAGGTCGGTAGCAATTATATCTATTTTTTTCATCTATTCATCTCCATAATGGTGTTTTTTCGCAAACTATACTCTATATTACCATAAATTCCTCAAAAACAAAACACAGGCTTTTAAAAAGCCTGTGTAAAGTTATCCGCAAAATCATTATTATACATCAAAAGGTATTATATAAAAAGTCAATTTCTCATCTGTCCCATTCATCGCAAAGGTCGTTGATACGCTTAAGCAGTTTTTCAAGGTCTGCATTCGCTCCACCCTTATTGTGCATGATAACCGTCTTAAGTCTGTTTCCGGCAACCTCAAGCTCTCTGTAAATAGCACTGCCTCTTGCAGCACCCTTGGACATTTCTCCGTCGGGATGCTCAACGAGCTTTTTAATGCCTTTGCTGAGTATGGTGTTGGTCATCATATCGAACTCTGCTCCGCTGTAAGGTGCAAAGGTATCATAACCGTATTCACGCATAAGGCAGTCCGCAAACTCGTCTGTAACCGTATCTTCGCCATGAACTATAAATACACGTTTAGGCTTTTCCTTAAAGCCCTGTATCCAATCAATAAGTCCCTGTTTGTCTGCGTGTCCGCTTACGCCTTCAAGCTGTTCTATTCTTGCCTCAACGGCTATTTTTTCGCCGAAAAGCTTGACCGAATCCGTACCTTCTATCAATGTTCTTCCCAATGTTCCGTATGCCTGATAGCCTACGAAAAGAATTGTGGATTCCGGACGCCAGAGATTATGTTTAAGGTGATGGCGTATACGGCCTGCCTCGCACATACCCGATGCAGATATTATTACCTTCGGCTCTCTGTCAAAGTTTATCGCCTTGGAATCGTCGCTGGTTACAGACGTAACAAGTCCGTCAAAGGATATGGGATTTATTCCTTTTCGTATGAGCTCCAATGCCTCTTCGTCATAAAAGGTAAGCGTATTTTTGTTGAACACTCTTGTTGCCTCAACGGCAAGAGGACTGTCCACATATACCTTAAAGCCGTCATGGCCTTTAACCATGTTGTCTTCTTTTATCTTTCTTATAAAATAAAGCATTTCCTGTGTTCTGCCGACAGCAAACGCCGGTATAACAAGATTTCCGCCTTTATCCAGCGTTTCCTGTATAAGTCTTGCAAGCTCACCGTAATAATCCGGACGTTCACCATGATAACGGTTTCCGTATGTAGATTCCATTATTACATAATCAGCTTCATCGGTAAGCTTAGGATCCTCTATGAGCGGCTGGTTTTTGTTGCCGACATCACCGGAGAAAACAAGCGTTTTTGTTATTCCGTCTTCTGTGAGCCAGAGCTTAATGCTTGACGAACCGAGAAGATGTCCTATATCCGTAAACTGAATTGTAATTCCATCACATATATCTATTTTTTCTGTATAACCGCATCTTTCAAAAAGCTGAAGAACGCCTTCCGCATCATTGGTCGTATAAAGCGGTTCATAAGGCTTATCAAGCGAACGCTTTGCCTTACGGTTTCTCCATTCTGCCTCAAACTCCTGTATATGCGCACTGTCACGAAGCATTATTTCGCACAGGTCGGCAGTGGCCTCCGTTGTATATATTTTTCCTCTGAATCCGTTCTTATAAATAAGCGGAAGATAACCGGAATGGTCTATATGTGCATGAGAAAGAAATACATAATCAAGATCGGACACATTCACCGGAATTTCCTGATTTTCGTATATATCTCTGCCCTGCTCCATACCACAGTCAAGAAGAAAATTCTTTCCACAGGCATTAATAAAATGACAGCTGCCCGTTACCTCATGTGCAGCACCGGAAAAAACAAGTTTCATACAAGCCACCTCCAGCATATTTCACAACTAAATTTGTTTATATATCAATTATAACATAATTTAGTCTGTATGAACACTGTTTTTGTTTTCTCACTTTCGTCACTTTGTCCATTATTGAACAAATCCGCCGGGATAAACAGTATGGTCTGCACAAGGATTTATTTCCGAAAGCTCATTATTAAGCAGCATAATTCCTCTCTTTATGCTTTCATAACCGTATTTGTTTCGTACAGCCTCAACCATGTTGTCAATTTTAAGCTGTGTTTCCGATCGTTTAAATTCCGGATCAAGCGAAAGCTGGACAGTTTCTCCGAAATCAAGCTCACAGACCTTTATGCCTATGCTTCTTACCGGGCGTCCATAGGTATGTCTGCTTTCAAAAAGCTTTTTGGCTGTTCTGAAAATGTCGTCGGAAACATTTGTTGCATAGCGCAGTTTTTTCTGTGCCGATGCCTTATAATAAACATCCTCTTTTATTTCTATCTGTATTGTATTACATCTTGCTCCGTTTTCCCTGAGTCTGTGTGCAACGCTTTCGGCAAGCACCATAAGAGTTATGTCTACATCGCTTTCCTCGTATATATCATATGGCAAAGTAACGCTGTTGCCTATGCTCTTTATTTTTCTCTTATAAACGTAGTCCTGAACAGGCTCAAAATCTCTGCCTAATGATCTGTTCCTTGCTTTAAGTCCGTTTCGTCCGAAGTTCTCCGCAATACCTCTTTCGTCGGCATTTGCCAGCATACCTATTGTGGTTATCCCGAGCTTTTCAAGCTTATTTCTTGTTGCATTGCCGACATACATAAGTCTGTCAACGTCAAGCGGCCATACAATATCCTTAAAATTATCCGGTGTTATGACAGTTATTCCGTCCGGCTTTTTATAATCACTTCCGAGCTTTGCAAAGCTTTTTGTGAACGAAACGCCTATCGAAACGGTAAGGCCGAGCTTTTCCTTTATTTCACGGTTTATTTTCCGAGCGGTTTCAAGCGCATAATTGAAATCTCCGTCCGGTTTCGATATATTCAGATAAGCCTCATCAAGACCATAAGGCTCAACAAAATTAGTATATTCATAATAAATATCCCTTACGAGTTTGGAATATTTTTTGTATCTTTCAAAATGCACCGGAACAAGTATAAGCTCCGGACACTTCTGTTTCGCCTGCCATACTGTTTCGCCGGTGTGTATACCGAATGCCTTTGCTTCATAGCTTTTTGCAAGAACAATTCCGTGTCGTTTATTGGGATCACCACATACTGCGACAGGCTTTCCCTTTAAGCTTCGGTCATATAAGCATTCAACAGCCGCATAAAAACAATTCAAATCGGAATGGAGTATAAGTCGCTGCATACAAAGAACCTCTTTTCGTTTATATTTCGAACTTCTGTTCTAATTATAGCAATAGACGTTCCTTTTGTAAAGAGGAAATATCAGTTATGTTCTTATTTTTCAACTCCAAGCCTCATCGAAATAGTCCTCTGCATCGTCAAGACTATCAAAATCATCATGATTATCGTAATAAAAATCCTCCGCATCATCATAATCATAGACATCATAAGGATCGCTGTCATAGAAATTTTTAAAGAATTCATAATCATACTCACTGCTTTTTGAGCTTGATTCAGGCGTATAACCGCCGCTGTAAGTTGAATTTGAGCTTTTATATGTAGAGCTGTTATTTTCATATGTAGAACTGTTATTTTTATATGTGGAACTGTTGTTTTCATATGTGGATCTTTTATTTACATTTTTGTATCTTTCATCATCTTTCTGTTTGTATTTTTCAGTTTCTTCGTTCTCTGTTTCGTCATTTTTCGTTTCTTTCGACAATTCATATTCATACTTCATTAGCAATATTCTACATATTATGTCATCTCCTATACATGCCCATATAGTAGCTCCTAAAATTAATACAATAAAAATCTTTGCTATCGTTTTTAAATATTTCTTCACAATATTGTCGTCTTTTCCGGCCATATCTATTCCTCCTATGTAAGTTTTAATTAAAATATACCACATTTCCCATTACTTTCACACTGTCTTAACAAAACAAATTTTTATTCACAAATTATTCACAACTTAGTTATATACAGTTCACATGACTCCCTTACAATATAACCATCAGCAAAAAAGACTGATAAAAAATTTCTTCATAAATCCTTCCATCTTAGTATCCTGTCTTCGCAAGACAGGATATTTTTTTGCAAAAAGATTTAAACCTCACTTGTTTCCGAATGATTTATTATTGCCGCACTTCCGTCGTCACGAAGTATTTTATATTTGTTGAAATCTCCACCTGTCAATGCGTTTGTGGAATTGCTGAAATCCATAAGCACAGCAACCTTTTTTCCGGTTGAATTTTCTGTTTTTTCCTCAAGTATATAGGTATTCCAGTAATCGCTCCAATTATATTGTTCATTTACCTTTCGTTCGCTTACTATTTTAAAATCGCTGTTCGGCGGTACTGTTCTGTCGTTATTTCCTTCGGCTGTGCTATATGTCTGCTTTTTTGTTGTATCTATTGTCTGATTGTTCTCGCTCGGATTTATAACACAGGTCTGCTCAACCTTTTCCCATGAGGTTTTTCCGTTATCGGTACTGCTGAACCATGACTCTATGTTTTCATCTATATTCAGCACATTTTCAAATTTTCCGTTCTGATACATATATCCTCGTATAAATCCACTTTTCTCCCTCGCACCTATGCTCTGGTTGTTCCTTTCCCTGAATATTATTACATCTGGTCTGTCTGCAAGCTTTTCAATGCTTATATTGTCAACACCGTAAAAATATCCGACTGTTCCGGCATATTCGTAGCTATCGCCGTTTTTTCTGTAAACAGCCATTATGTTGTTTTCCGGCCCGAATGACACCGTAACAAGTGCATCATTGTTGTCACCATTTCCGAGTATGTTTCCATAATTAACTCTTATCGCCGTTGCCTCATTTCCAGTAAAGCTGTCGGTCATTTCGGTATCCTTCAAAACCTGTGCCGCTGTTTCCGCACGTTTTGCCGCCGTATCATAGCTATCATAAATTCTCACTAAAATCAGTCCCATAAAATATTTCAATTACATTATATTCAGCAAACCTATTTATAAGCATTAAAAAACCGCCTGTGGTTTAAATCACAAGGCGGTGAAAATCATTATGTTATTAATAACTCTGAAGCTTTCTCATTACTGAACTGTTTTTTGTAATAAGCTTAAATACCGGGCAACCAATACAGGTGATACAAATAAATTCACCAAGCATAACCCATAAGGTTGAAACGATAAACGGTGAGCTATATACAAGATAAAGCTCAAGACCTATTATAAATGAAAGAATAGTAGGCCATAATGATGCGGCAACCATATTTTTTGTTCTCTTAATCATCATTACAGAACAAAATGTATGGAATGTTCCGAAGGCAACGTCAATCAGACCGAGTGGACTGAACATATTCGCTATTGCACAGCCGAGAATAAGTCCGGGTGCAAATATCGGATTGATCCAAGGCAGAAGAACCATTATTTCAGAAATTCTGAACTGGACACTGCCGTATGCAATAGGTGATATTGCAAGAGTTGCCACTGCATAGATTGCAGCCGTTATACCTGTTATGGCAATAGCTGCGGTATTGATTTTTTTCATATTCAATTCCCCCTGTTTTTTATTTCGGAGATGGTTAGGCAAGGAACATCTCCTAAATCTAATTTGTAATAAAATAAATACCTCGGATAGTATACACTACAATATAGTCTATTGCAAGCATTTATTTCAAATTAATTATCTTCTCAAAAAGCTCTGAGCTGCTGTTTATATTTTCTCCATTTCCCATAACGCATATATATCCGCTGTCCTTGATTGACGCAAGCAGAGGTGCAAAGCCACGCATATCTTCTATTGTCGAAGAAAGAACTTCTTCTCTTTCTTTCTGCACAGCCCCGTCGGTTATTCCGGCTATATGTCTTACTATCGCCTGTTTTATTTTCTGCTCTCTGCTGAGAGGTCTGTCAAGGCTGTTTATTGCTCCGATTATATAGTTTGTCATTGCCTTTTCATCTGCATTGAAGCCGCTTATAAATTCAGCGGATTTGTCATATACATCAAGAGTTCTCTTTAAATTCGGATCTCTGTAAGAATACATATACATATTTCCGCTCTTAAGGAAATTGCAGCCACAGCCATATGCACCGCCCTGTACTCTTACAACATTCCAGAGATATTCAAGGTCGATTATATTCTTAAGCACAAGAAGCTTTCCGTTGTATTTAAAGCCGTTTTTGCCAAAATCAACAGCCTTTGCAACATACTGTATCTTTCCGGGAGTTATAATACCCTCCGATTTTACCGTTTCCGATATTGTTCCGTTTTTGATAATGCAATTTTCATCGGAAGAACCGAATATTTCTGTAAGGCTCTTTTCTGCCATTTCAAAATTAACATCGTCACAGCTTATTGCCATAGTTAATCTGTCAAAGCTGAATACCGCTTTTGCGACAGCCTTAAGGTTATATATAATTGTATCAATATTTTCATCAAAGCTCTTTTCAAGCTCGCAGAGGAATTTAAAAAAGCCTATTCCGCCTGTTTCGTCCTTGAATTTAAAGGATTCGTTATAATAGCTTAATGCTCTGAAAGCGGAAGTCATATGTCCGCTCTGTGCAAGATAGTTCTCAAGCTTTGAAATTATATCGTTAATTATTATATGTATATTTTCCTTCTTTTCAAAATCCATATGATTAGCCGACTGATTAATAAGCTCCGCAAGCATTCCTATGTTTCTTGACAACGCCTTTCCGCTTACGGCAAAAACCCTTTTAACTGTTCCATCCATTGCTACATATGAATTACATGATGCACTTATTCCGCCTGTATACATATCAGTCTTTGTCGGAAGCTGTGTAAAGCTGTATTTTTCGGTATCAAGCTTGCCGAAAAGCTCCGAAAGAAGTCCGAGCCAGCCATAGCTTTCCTTCGGCATTGAATTAACATCAAAAAGCATTTCCGTATAAACTATATCGTTTGATACCTGAGGAACAAAAATAATATTGTCATTAACCGTCTTCTTTATTATATCCGCCTTTTTGGAAATGTCGCTAAGCTTAAGCGAAGGCATAACCGAAAGATCATCCTCCTGTGACTGGAAGCTCAAAAGTGCCTTTGTTTCATTCACAATGTTTTCAAGCTCTGTTTCGCTCATTGCTGATTTAATAGCATCAAACTTCTGCTTTTCCTTAAGGTCTGCCTCTGCCTGCATACCTTCCTTCGGCTGAAGTGAAACAAACACCTTTGCATTATTATCAACAAGATATTTTCTGATAAGCTCTTCAAAATATCCGTTTTCTGCCTTTTCTCTTATGGAAGAAATCTGTTTTTTGAAACGGAAGCTTTCAAAAGGATTATCCTTGTGAAGCCATATATCCATTGCCTTAAGTCCGTAAGCAAGCCCTCTCGGTTTATAGCCGTAGTTTTCCTCACTGAACATAAAATCAAAAGCATTTACCGCAGACTCCACAAGCTCCTTATCAAGACCTTTGGCTAAAATTCCGTTCAATGAATCTGTAATTATTTTTTCAAACTCATCGGCTGAATTTTCCTTTGCACCCTTTGCCGAAATCATAAACACCGTATCAAGCATTGATGAATCGTACCAGCTTTCCGCATTGGAGCAGAAGCCGTTTTCGGTAAGTGCTTTTTTAACCGGAGAGGCATTTGTATCAAGAAGTATATATGAAAGTATGCTCAAGCCCATTGTTGTTTCCGCATCATAGGATTTTCCTGTCATCCATGCAGCCGCATACATAGCCTCTTTATTACTTCCGTCCTTCTGTATTACGGGATATTCTTCGTCCTTTTTAACCACTTTTTCTATGGGCTGTTGAGGCTTAATTTCCGTATCAACCGAAATTTTATCAAATGCAGAAAGATATTCACGGTCAATATATTCCATTCGTTCTTCTATATCCATTTTTCCGAAAAGATAAATATAGCTGTTTGACGGATGATAATGGTTTTTATAAAATTCTATGAATTTTTCATATGTAAGCTCGGGAATTTTATCCGGATCTCCGCCGCTTTCGAATTTATAAGGCGATTCTGTAAAAAGTGACGTATTTACCGCACCTTCGATATATCTGTCCGGATCGGAATAAGCTCCCTTCATTTCATTATAAACAACGCCCTTCTCGCAAAGGCTGTCCTGTTTGTTTTCAAGATGAAGATGATGTCCTTCCTGCATAAATATTTCCTTATGCTTAAGCATCATAGGATTGAACACCGCATCAAGGTATACGTCCATAAGGTTCTGGAAATCCTTTTCGTTTCTGCTGGCTATTGGATAAACCGTTTTATCGCTGTATGTCAGTGCATTAAGATATGTATTGAGCGAGCCCTTCGCCAGCTCGTTAAACGGATCCTTTACAGGATATTTTTTAGAACCGCAAAGCACCGAATGCTCAATTATATGCGGTGTTCCGCAATCATCAACGGGAGGTGTTCTGAAGGATATAAAAAACACTCTGTTATCATCGTCGTTTTCTATATACATCAATTTTGCTCCGCTTTTTATATGTTCAAACATATATCCGACCGAAGAAATATCATTAATCGGTTCTTTATAAATAAGTTTAAAGCCATGAAGGCTGTTTCCAATTTCTGTTTTAATCATAATCTCATGTCCTCCTAACCTACTTATTATAAAATAATAGTATCATCATTTCAAACCTATATATTTAAAAAAAAATTAAAAAAGCTATTGACAAATCAATCAGTCTAAATTATAATAATTATCAGATAAAATAAATTATCAAATAACTAAAGAATATTTAATCGATTTACTTATAAGGAGGAAAATTAATATGAAAAAATTTGTATGTTCAGTATGTGGTTATGTTCATAAAGGTAACGAGGCTCCCGACTTCTGTCCGGTTTGCAAAGCTCCCAAGGAAAAATTCAAAGAAATGACAGGTGAAAAAGTATGGGCTGCTGAACACGTTGTTGGTGTTGCACAGGGTGCAAGCGAAGACATCATGGCCGACCTTCGTGCTAACTTTGAAGGCGAGTGTTCAGAAGTAGGTATGTACCTTGCAATGGCAAGAGTTGCTCACAGAGAAGGTTATCCCGAAATCGGTCTTTACTGGGAAAAGGCTGCTTACGAAGAAGCAGAGCATGCTGCTAAGTTTGCAGAGCTCCTTGGTGAAGTTCTTACAGACTCAACAAAGAAGAACCTTGAAATGCGTATCGATGCAGAAAACGGCGCAACAGCAGGTAAATTCGACCTTGCTAAACGTGCTAAGGCTGCTAACCTCGATGCTATCCATGACACAGTTCACGAAATGGCAAGAGATGAAGCAAGACACGGTAAAGCATTCGAAGGCCTTTACAACAGATACTTCAAATAATTTCAGATATATTTAACTGAATAAAGCCAAAAATGCCCCTTGCAGATGTTAAATCTGCAAGGGGTTTTGCTGTTTAAATAAAATTCCTTCTATTAAGGAAAAGCTCTATAGAGTGTGTGAAGAAAACTCAGTAAATACTTAGCTCTTCTATGATAATGAATGGCGGAAGGTTTGTGAATAAGCTTTCCGCCTTGCTTTTATATATAACAGCGAAATGATTAGTCTAACAAATAAATTAATAATTATGAACAATGGGCAAATCAACTGCTATCGTCATACCATTTAATAACTTTTATATATAAAACAAGAGTGAAAAACTTAATTTTAAGCTATTCACTCTTTATATATCATGGAAGATTATTATTTACAATTTTTTTGTTACTTTCCATAATCACATTTCTGGCACTGTGACATTTTATTTTCACTGTCCTCTTTGTAGAATATTCCTGACCAGTGGCATATGCTCTGCAAAATAGGCACAATAGACTTACCTTTATCAGTAAGATAATATTCAACTCTTGGCGGTATTTCATCATAGGACTTTCTTATTATTATGTTGTCCGCTATAAGCGATTTAAGTGCCGCAGATAAAACTGCATCTGTTATGTTGCTCATCTCTGTTCTGAGCTCACTATATCTGAGCTTTTCTTTACTTGCAAGTACACATATTATTCTTGAATTCCATTTACCTCCGAATATTTCAAGTCCGTATTCCAATGGACACCTTATGTCTTTTTCAAGCTTGTGCTGATACATTGATATCACCCTTTCATATCCATCTTATGAATATAATTATACTTTTTACACACACACTTAACAAGTTACTATTAAATTTAATAGTGGCTATTAAATTTGCTAACGACTTCAAATTAACAATAAGCTGTTATATACTAAGCCCATCAAAAGCAATTAAAAACTATATCAAATCCCAAAAACGGAGGTAATATCAATGAAATCATTAAACGAAAATGTAACAGCATTACTCAAAGAACAAATGTGGTACCTTGCAACATATTCAGACACTCCTAACGCAGTACCTGTTGCATTCAAAGACGTAACACCCGACGGAAAGCTTGTTGTAGGTGACGTATTCCTTGAAACAACACTAAACAACATCAAGGCAAACGGCAAAATCGCTGTATCAGCATGCAATGCAACAACAATGGAAGGCTACCAGATTAAAGGTACAGCCGAATATGTAACAGAAGGCGCAGTTGTAGACACATTCAAGAAGCTTGTTTCAGATATGTTCAAGGGCGCAGCAACAGCAAAAGGAGCTTTAATTATCACTCCCGAAAAGGTTATCGTAACAACTCCCGGTGCAGATAACAAAAAAGAGCTTTAATAGCTGAACCTAAAACAAATCAAGATTTTTCATAAAATTCGCTTTTAATATTGTTGATTTCTTTACACACCCCATCACAACAATATTATATGTTTATTATCCTATAAATCCTAACTTCAAAAATGGGCTACGGTAACACCGTAGCCCATTCTCTTTTATTCAAAATATTCACTTACATCTGCTTTAACATTATACTGTTTTCTTACTTTAACAAGTATTGAACCATCAGCCTGTTCCTTTTCATCAGTAATTTGATATCGTGTATGACTTCTTTCGAGCGAAATCTTATATTTTTCAACTTCGCCTCGATTTAATTTAAGCTGTTGTTCAATAGAAATACCGCAGTCATCTTTCTGTGAAAAAATCAACGTCTGGAATATACATGCTGCTTTAACTCGTTTCATAAATTCACCTCCTCAGTTATTGTCCGGGCAGAACAATAACTTTATAATGAGAGATGATACGTGAAACACAGTGTTTACAAATACCCAACTGCCGCAAGTATCTGTCGCACGGTATACACTCTCGAAATTATTCTTTATTGATTTATTTTATCAAAATGCATTTTAAAATTCAAAGGGACTTTTTCACAAAACAAAAACCGCAGATAAAAACATCTGCGGTTAAATTTACATTTATAAATATTATAAATTAGAGAGCTGCTTTAGCTGTTTCAACAAGCTTAGCGAAAGCTGCTTCGTCGCTTACTGCAAGCTCAGCAAGCATCTTTCTGTTGATTGTTACGTTTGCTGTCTTAAGACCGTGCATAAGCTGGCTGTAAGAAATGTCGAACTTTCTTGCAGCAGCGTTGATTCTTGTGATCCAGAGTGCTCTGTATTCTCTCTTTGTCTGTTTTCTGCCAGCGAAAGAATAAGCCATAGCCTTCATAACTGACTGCTTAGCTACTCTGTACTGTTTTGATCTTGCTCCGTTGTATCCTCTTGCTAATTTTAATACTTTTTTATGTCTTTTCTTTGCGTTTAAAGCGCCTTTAACTCTTGCCATTATTCAATATCCTCCTTGTTCTAAGTCTTATGCGTAGGGAATTAATTTCTTCTTGATTGTCTTAATTACTGTCTTATCTGCAGTAGTTGCTTTTCTAAGATTTCTTTTTCTCTTAGTAGACTTTTTACCAAGGATATGCTGTGTATTTGCTTTATTTCTTTTAACTTTTCCTGTTCCTGTTAATCTGTAGCGTTTTGCTGCAGCTTTTTTTGTTTTTAATTTAGGCATCTTAAATTTCCTCCTTAAATGTACGTTAATGCATTAAATTATGATTTGGGAGCAAGGAACATAACAAGGCTCTTTGCTTCCATTTTTGCAGGTTTATCAACTGTTCCATACTCTGCAACAGATTTAGCAAAATCTTCAAGTATAACCATACCTGTGTTAGTACGTCCGATTTCACGTCCGCGGAAACGAATGCTGACTTTTACCTTATCTCCGTCCTTCAGAAATTCAATGGCTTTCTTAACCTTAACCTGAATATCATGTGCATCAATGTTTGGCGAAAGGCGTAATTCCTTAGTGTCTATGGTTTTCTGTTTCTTACGGGCTTCTTTTTCTTTTTTAGCCTGATCGAATTTATATTTACCGTAGTCCATAATACGACAAACAGGCGGTTTAGCATTAGGAGCAATTTTTACAAGGTCAAGCTTTTTCTCGTCTGCAAGCTTCTGAGCATCTCTGCTTGAAAAAACTCCGAGCTGTTCTCCTGTTTCGCTGATAAGTCTGACTTCCTTATCTCTGATCTGTTCATTAATCATTAATTCAGTAATGGTTAAGCACCTCCGATACAATAAAAAAAGTGGACAGAGAACTATCCACTTGATAAAATCACAGAAATTTTCTTGATTATTAACCCTAAAAGCAACCGGCTATAAGGTGAGAAGTGGATACTTCTTCTTTGTTACCAAAAGAGTATACCACTTCGCACATCATATGTCAACAGCTATTTTAGTTTTTTAGCATTTTCTTGTTTTGATTTCTTCTTCGATTCTTGCGATGAATTCGGAAAGGTCAGCCTGTCCTTCTTCGCCGTTTGCTCTTGAACGAACAGAAACCTTGCCAGCCTCAATATCCTTTTCACCTACAATAAGCATATAAGGCACTCTTTCGTTTCTTGCTTCACGAATCTTGAAGCCGATCTTTTCATCTCTGTTGTCAAGCTCTACTCTTATGCCTCTTTCTTCAAGCTGTTCCTTAATACCTTCCGCATAGTCAACAAACTTCTCTGAAATAGGAAGAACCTTAACCTGTACGGGAGCAAGCCATGTAGGGAACATACCTGCAAAATGCTCGATAAGTATACCGATAAATCTCTCGATTGAACCAAAGCATACACGATGAATCATTACGGGACGTTTCTTTGTGCCGTCTTTATCAACATATTCAAGCTCGAATCTTTCGGGAAGGTTCATGTCAAGCTGGATTGTACCGCACTGCCATGTTCTTCCGATTGAATCCTGAAGGTGGAAGTCGATTTTAGGACCATAGAATGCACCGTCGCCTTCGTTTACAACATAGTCCATTCCCATATCCTCAAGAGCTCCTCTTAAGCCCTCTGTTGCCATTTCCCAAGCTTCGTCACTGCCCATGCTGTCCTCAGGACGAGTTGAAAGCTCAACATGATATTTGAATCCGAAAAGTTTATAAACGCTGTCGATAAGTTCAACAACACCCTTGATTTCGCTTCTTATCTGTTCGGGTGTCATAAAGATATGAGCATCGTCCTGTGTGAAGCAGCGAACACGCATAAGTCCGTGGAGCTGTCCACTCTTTTCATGTCTGTGAACGATACCGAGCTCACCTACTCTTAAAGGAAGATCCTTATATGAGTGCATTTCCTGTTTGTAAACAAGCATACCGCCGGGGCAGTTCATAGGCTTGATTGCGTGCTCAACATCATCTATTACAGTTGTATACATATTTTCTTTGTAATGATCCCAGTGACCGCTTCTCTCCCAAAGCTGTCTGTTAAGGATGATAGGTGTCTGAACCTCAACATAGCCTGCTTTACGATGGATTTCTCTCCAGTAATCAATAAGAGTATTCTTAATAATCATACCGTTGGGAAGGAAGAACGGGAAGCCCTGTCCTTCATCAAGAAGTGCGAAAAGCTTAAGCTCCTTGCCAATCTTTCTGTGGTCACGTTTTCTTGCCTCTTCAAGCATTGTAAGGTAAGCATCAAGATCAGCTGCCTTTGTATAAGCTGTACCGTAAATTCTTGAAAGCATTTTGTTCTTTTCATTTCCTCTCCAGTATGCACCGGCAACGCTCATAAGCTTAAATGCCTTGATAGGCTTTGTGCTCATAAGGTGAGGGCCTGCACAAAGGTCTGTGAAATCACCCTGTTTGTAGAATGAAATAACAGCGTCTTCGGGAAGGTCTTCGATAAGTTGAACCTTATAAGGCTCCTCCTTCTCCTGCATAAACTTAATTGCCTCTGCTCTGGGAAGCTCGAAACGCTCAAGGGGAATATCCTCTTTAACGATTTTCTTCATTTCTTTTTCGATTGCTTCAAGCTCTTCATGTGTGAAAGCTTTTTCTCTGTCGAAGTCATAATAGAAGCCGTCATCTATTGAAGGTCCGATAGCAAGCTTTGTTTCGGGGTAAAGTCTTTTTATAGCCTGTGCCATAACATGTGATGCTGTATGACGGAAAGCTCTCTTTCCTTCGGGAGTATCAAATGTACAGATTTCGATTTTGCAATCCTCGTTTACAGTGTATCTTAAATCCTGAACTTCTCCGTTTACAAGGCCGCAGCAAGCGTTTCTTGCAAGACCTTCACTAATATCCTTTGCAATTTCGTATACCGAAATTCCTTCGTTGTATTCTTTTACAATACCGTCTTTTAATGTTACTTTAATCATATCAACTATCTCCTTTCAAATCTATGATTCTTGGGATAGGCATAAAAAAATCCCGTCCCTCAATAAAAATTAAAAGGGACGAGAGTAATTCTCCCGCGGTTCCACCCTAATTGCCATAAAACCACTTAATTTAAAGATTATAACGTAATCAACGGGCTTGATTGGAGCCACTCCGAGTTAGTTTTCAAGGGGAATGTCTACGGAACTTCCACCATCGTCCGCTCTCTTTAAGCACACAGCACCCTTTACTCTTCTCATCAATGCTTTAAACAAGTTCATTATATCACACCAAACAACCGTGTCAACAATTTTTAATTTTATTTTTTATTTTATCAAAAACAGCTTATTAGTGCATTTTTACAAGTACAATTTGAAACATACTCATTTTATATGTTAATTTTTTCAGTAAATATTTAATTATTTTAACGCTTTTCTGTGCTAAATATTGAAAACTTGTATAAATTATACTATAATAGTATACATCAGAAAATAAATGGTTAAATTTAATTATGAGGGGTGTATTATGCAACACAAAAATGGAAGTTTTTCAAATTCATTCGGGTTTATACTTGCATGTGTAGGCTCAGCGGTTGGTCTTGGAAACATTTGGATGTTCCCTTACAGGCTTGGACAATATGGCGGCAGTGCCTTTCTTGTTCCTTATATCCTGTTCGTGGTTTTATTCGGTATCACCGGCCTTTCGGCTGAATTTGCAATCGGAAGACGCGCAAAAACAGGTACTCTCGGTTCTTATGAGCTTTGCTGGAAGGACAAAAGTAAGCTTGGCGGAAAGCTCGGCTGGATTCCTCTTGCCGGCTCTCTCGGTATCGCTATTGGATACTCAATAATAATAGGCTGGGTTTTAAGATCGCTTTTCGGTTCATTAAGCGGAACTATTCTCACAGCAGATGCAGGCGAATACTTTGCAAAGGCAACAGTCAACTTCGGAAGCCTTCCCTGGCATTTAGCTATTGTTGTTATAACAACGGTGCTTCTTCTTACAGGTTCGGCTTTGATTATCGAAAAAGCAAATAAGGTTATGATGCCTTTATTCTTCATTCTTTTTGCTGTGCTCGCCGTAAGAGTATTTTTCCTTAATGGTTCTTCGGAAGGCTACAAATTTCTTTTTGTTCCCAGATGGGAACATCTTAAGGATGTAAACGTATGGATTATGGCAATGGGTCAGGCGTTCTTCTCTCTTTCCATAACAGGAAGCGGAATGATTGTTTACGGTTCATATCTTGATAAAAAAGAGGATATTCTTTCATCCTCATTAAGGACAGCATTTTTTGATACAGTAGCTGCTATTCTTTCAGCACTTGTTATTATGCCGGCTGTATTTGCCTTCGGTATCGAACCTAACAGAGGACCTTCTCTTATGTTCATAACAATGCCCCATATATTCCAGCAGATGCCTATGGGACGTGCCTTTGCGGTTATATTTTTCCTTTCCGTATGTTTTGCCGGAATAACATCTCTTATGAATATGTTTGAGGCCGTTATCGAAAGTATTCAGCAGAAATTCGGTTTAGGCAGAAAAGCCGCCGTTCTTATTTGCAGTTTAATCTGCTTTGGAGTAGGTGTGTTCCTTGAAGGAGAATCATCGGTCGGAAACTGGATGGACTTCATAACTATTATAGTCGTTCCTTTCGGTGCTGTTTTCGGAGCATTCTCGATTTACTATATTTTCGGATACAAAAACATTGAGGCAGAACTTAGCGAAGGCAGAAAGAAGCCAATACCGGGCTGGTTCAAGCCTTTGGCTAAATATGTATATGTTCCGCTTACAGTAATCGTATTTATACTCGGAATTATATTCAAAGGAATAGGATAAAGCACAAAAGCGTCTGTATGAAATCAATCACACAGACGCTTAATTTTTACTTATTTTCAAAATATATAACCAACAAAAACAGTACAGTAAATACTATATGGTTTGCCAGAGCCTTGAACAATGTTTTCCTCATCAACTCACTATTGTTTCTGTCTTTTACAGCCTTAACAAAATCCGTTGCATAAAAGTTCATTGATGAAACCAATATCTCTGCCTTCAAAAGCCTGAACAAAGCCTCCGCTCCGGCTGAATACAGATAATATCTTCCTGCTACAACAATAGTCATAACAAAAGCTATATTAATCAGCTTTTTAAGACCGGAAAGCTTTCTTTTCTCCGTTGAAATAAGCTCAAGTATCAGATTCAGAGCAACAAGGCAAGCTTCAATAACAATTATCCAAAGCATACATATCACCTCTTATATCGGCATTTGTACTATTTTGTTCCAATATAATTGTATAGTATTTGTAATCATATGTATATATACTTCAGATAAAATTAAGAATTTATTTCGAATAAGCCAAGTACCTCTGACAAGCTGTATTCCGCTTACAAACAGCTTACAGCCATATACAACTATAAAAATTCCGCACACAATCGATATAATACGCAGAACCTTATTCGAAAATTTAGATTTAAAATGATAAACAACACTCGGCATAAAAAACCACCAGAATGCCGATGCTGCCGCACAGCTTATTATAAACGCCGTTCAGTATTCTGCCGGTATCGCGGCTTTGGACGCACCCAGAAGCATTGAACCGTCTATTATCGCCTGCGGATTGAACCATGTTACAATACAGCTTGTTGCTATAACCTTTGTAATCGGAATTTCCACATCGGCATTAAAATCAGCACTTCCGTTCTGTTTTAAAAGCTTTGCTTCCATAATGATAACCACAATCGAGCCAACAAAAATAAGTGCAAGCCCAAGCCATACAGATGAACTCATTATTGCACCCATTCCGAAAAAGCAGGCAACCGAAAGCACCACATCAAAAAACGTAACTATTGCCGACATAAAAAATACGCGTCTCCTCGATTGAGAAAGCGCGGTATTTATAACAAATATATTCTGTGTTCCTATCGGTGCAACATACGCAAGCCACCAAAAAAGCCTTGTATCATATATTTAATCATAACTTTATGTTCCTTAATTTTATATTTCTATTCTTGCATTAAGGAGCTTTTTCGTATACTCCTCTTTTGGATTTTCAAAAACCTCATCAACTGTTCCGGTTTCTATTATTTTACCTTCTTTCATTACCGCAACCCTTGTGCATACGGCATGAACAACCTCAAGGTCATGGGAGATAAAGAGCATTGCAACCTTCTGCTCCTTATTCGCCTGCATAAGCAGTCTTAATATTTGTGCCTGAACCGAAACATCAAGCATACTTGTTGGCTCATCACATATAAGCAGTCTTGGATTGAGCGATAATGCTCTTGCTATGGATATTCGCTGTGCCTGTCCACCGCTTATTTCATGCGGAAATTTTTTAAGCTGGTCAAAGGATATTCCGACACATTCGGTCATTTCTCTTACAAGATATTCCTCACTGGATTTATCACACATATCAAAAAGCCTTAACGGCTCTGCACATGAATAATACAGATTTTTCTTTGGATTAAATGTCATCTGAGGATGCTGGAAAACCGCCTGTATTTCCTTTCTTAACGGCAGCCATTGCTTTTCGCCTAAATTGCTTATTTCCTTTCCGTTGTATTTTATACTTCCGTCTGTCGGCTTTATAAGTCCCAGTATCATTTTGGTTAATGTACTTTTTCCACAGCCGCTTTCGCCGATAAGTCCAAACATTTCTCCTTCATTTATACATAAACTTACATCATCCACTGCATGGATCTTTCTGTTTCCGAGAAAGCCTGTCGAATAATCCTTACAAAGGTTATTTATCTCTAAAAGCATATCAGTTACCTCCGCAATACATATTACATTTAACCGTATGATGCTCGTTTATGCTGAAAGACTTAGGTATCTGCGTATCGCACATATGCGTTTTTTCCGTACATCTCGGAAAAAATCGACAGGTATCAAATGTATCCGTAAATGACGGCATATACCCTTCCATTACATTCAGCCCTCTTGACGGCATAGCTGAAATCAAGCCCTTTGTGTAAGGATGCTTTGGATTATTCAGCACCTCATCGACCGGCCCTGTTTCCACTATCTCTCCGCTGTACATAACCGCAATTCTGTCGGCAATAATGCTTGCCGCACCCAAATCGTGAGTTATAAAAAGCATGGCACATTTCATTTCATCCTTAAGCGCTTTAAGCTCCTTAACAATGTCCTTTCTAAGCACCCAGTCAATTGCTTTTGTCGGCTCATCAACAACAAGAAGATTAGGACTTGTTATTATCCCCATGGAAAGCAGAATTCTCTGTCGCATACCGCCGGAAAGCTCACAAGGATAGTTATCGTACATTTCGTTTTCTCTCGGCAACTTAAGCTTTGAAAAAATTCCGTTTACAACGCCCTTAAGAGATGCTTTTTCTTTTCCGTTTATCCTGTTTCCTACCGTTATACATTCTGCAACCTGATCACCGACCTTCATAAGCGGATCAAGTGAGGTTGACGGACTCTGAGGAACAGAGGCTATTTCTTTTCCTCTCATAAGTCTGTACTTTTCTTCAGGCATTTCAAGAATATTTTCTCCATTATAATATATTTCACCGCTAATATTTGCATTTTCCGGAAGTATTCTTAAAATACTGCTTCCTGTAACACTTTTTCCACAGCCGGTTTCACCTATTACAGCCAGTACTTCATTTTCACTTATATCTAATGAAACGTCATTTAAAACATGAACCTTTTCATCTTCAACCATAAAGCTTACATTAAGATTTTTAACTTCAAGTAATTTCATAATTATTCCGTCCTTACAGTTTCTTTCATTCTCGGGTCAAGTAAATCTCTGAGGCCGTCGCCAAGCATATTAAAAGCAAGTGCCGAAAAAGCTATGGCAATACCGGGAGCAATCGCAACCCATGGTGCATACTGCATATACTCCTTGCCCTCACTAATCATAACGCCCCAGTCCGGTGACGGTGGCTGAGCTCCGAGTCCAAGAAAGCTTAACGATGCACAGTACAATATTATAGTACCTATATCAAGTGATATAAGTATAACTATCTTTGATATAACAGCCGGAAATACATAATTTTTTATTATCTGTGTTTTCGAGTTACCTATTGCCCTTGCTGCCTGAATATATTCGGAGTCTCTAAACATAATCGTTTCTCCTCTGGCAACTCTGGCATATCGTGTCCACTGAACACAGCATATGGCGATAAGAAGATTTGTCTGTCCCTTGCCTAAAAAAGTTGATAACGCAAGTGCAAAAACAATAGCCGGAAAGGCAAGCATAACATCAACGATACGCATTATAATCGTATCGACAGCGCCACCTAAATATCCGGAAATAATGCCTAACATAGTACCTATGAATGCACTTATAAATATCGCCGTTACCGATGTCATAAGTGAAATTCTTGAGCCAAGAATAATACGGCTTAAAATATCTCTTCCAAGATGATCGGTTCCCAATATATGTGCTGCACATGGCTTTATAAACTTTTGTGAAATATCCATCTTTGTCGGATCATAAGTCATGATATACGGGGCTAAAATAGCAACAGCAACAAGTATAGCCGTTAAAACAATACCTACATAAAGTATTATGTTTTTTCTGTTTACTCTTTTCATTTTTTAGCCTCCCCCGAATATCTGATTTCAGGATTGATTGCCGCATAGATTATATCCACAACAAGATTAATGGCCGCATATCCAAATGCAATAACAAGAACACAGCCTTCTATCATAGGCGTATCCTTTGCATTTATGGCATCTATGAACAGACCGCCTACACCCGGCCATGAAAAAATATTTTCTATTACAACAGCACCGCCGAGAATATGTCCTATCTGCAAGCCGAGAACGGCTATAATCGGCGGAATTGCGTTTCTCAATATATGTCTTACTATTATTTTGTTTCTTGTAAGTCCCTTTGCCTTTGCCACCCAAATATAGTCCTGTCCCATAACATCAAGCATTGATGCACGCATCATTCTTGTTGTTGTAGCTATCATTCCGAGCGACAGCGTAAGCGCCGGAAGAACTATGCTTTTCGGCGAATCCATACCGCTTACAGGAAACAGCTTGAGCTTAAGTGCGCAAACAATAATTAGCACTATTGCAACCCAGAACGCCGGGAATGAAGATGTGATGAGTACAAAAATTCTACTTATATGGTCGAATAGCTTATTATGTTGCAAGGCGCTAATAACGCCCAGCGGTATGGCTATTAAAACCGAAAAAATGAATGCTGTAATACCAAGCTTAAGTGTATTGGGAAGTCTTAAACCGATCATATAGCTCACCGGCTTATTATAACGGTAGCTTGTACCGAAGTTTCCCGTAAACGCATTGGTTACCCATTTTAAATACTGTTTAAATATGGACTCATTAAGGTCATATTTTTCTCTTACTCTTTCGAGGTTTTCTGTATTTACGGCGTCCTCACCGTAAAGCTCAAAAACAACCGCCGTTGCAGTATCTCCCGGTGTAACGTGTACCGTAAAATATGTAAGAGTTGCCACCATCCAAAGGACGCCGACAACCATTAATATTCGTCTGATAAGATATTTTGTCATTTGATTTTCCTCTTATAACATATACTCCGCATAACAATATGCGGAGTATATCTTAATAACTTATGCTAAATCAGTGTTGTAAGGAACAATGAAGTCATGCGCAGCTGCATTGTATTCAAAGTTTGTAACACCCTTGCTTAATCCGAATACAGCACCGTAAAGTGCAACCGTATATATTCCCGCATCTTCCTGTGCTATTGCCTGTGCCTCTTTGGAAAGCTCATATTTTTCTTCCGTATCTTTAGATGCAAGGCATTTGTTTACAAGTTCATCAACCTTATCATTGTGATAACCGTTGTCACTGTTTACATAGACATTGTTAAGATAATATGTCGGTGAAGGCATATAGCATGATGCAGCAGAGTTAAGCGACATATCATATTCACCATTCTTAACAAGTTCAACCATTGCTGACCAATCCATAATTTCAATACTTGTATCAACGCCAATGTTTGCAAAATATCCCTGTGTTGCCTGTGCAATAAGCTGACAGCCCGGTCTCTTTGTAAAGGATATAATTTTTATCGAAAGCTTTTCGCCGTCTTTATCAAGGAATCCATCTCCGTCTGTATCTTTATAGCCTGCCTCTGCTAAAAGTTCAACAGCCTTATCGGGATCATAGTCATATGTATCAACATCTGTGTTTGCCCAAGGAATATCGCTCATAAGCATACCTTTGGGAACTCCGCCTACTCCGAGAAGAACATCATTTACGATTTCTTCTTTGTTGATTGCATAAATAAGTGCCTTTCTTACTCTTTCATCCTGGAAAACAGGCTTATTCATATTATATTCATAATAATACGTTCTTGCTGTATTAAACTTAGATACTTTAAATTCATCTGAATTTGAAAGTGTTTCAAGATCGCTGAACGGAATATCCGAAACAATATCAACTTCTCCATTCTGCAAAGCAAGACTTCTTGCACTTGCATCTGTCATACATGTTATTACTCTTGAAGTAACCGATGTATTTACATCTCCCCAATAGCCATCGTATTTTTCACAGGTAAATTTTCCACTTGTAACATCAAAATCAGTCTGCATAAAACATCCTGTACCTATTGCCTTAACAAATTCACCGTTTTCATCAACCGAAGTCGGTGCAACTATCGCAGTTCCTACATACGAAACTGCACCTGGAAGCTCTGTTGTCGGCTGTGTTGTATTTATTCTGATTGTATATTCATCAACAACATCAACCGAATCAATAAATGTTGAGCCTTTGAAGGCTGAGTTTTCGTCACGTTCTCTTTCAAGACACCATTTTACCGCATCAGCATTGAATTTTGTTCCGTCATGGAAGGTAACGTCATCTCTGAGCTTGAACTCCCATGTGGTATCACTTGTCTGTTCCCATTCTGTAGCAAGCATAGGCTGGAGTTTAAAGTCAGAGTCAGCATAAACAAGCGTTTCACATACTCCGGCAACCTCTTTAAGCATTGTTGCTGCGCTTACATTAGCCGGGTCAGTTGTTGTTACCATATCAGGGAAAGCAATTCTAAGTGTTTTTCCATCTGTTTCTGTTGTAGTTGTCTCAGTTTCTTTTTTTGATGAGCTTGAACAACCTGCAAGAGCAGATACGCAAAGCACTGCCGCAAGCATAAAGCCTACATATTTCTTTAATTTCATAATATCCTCCTTTTAATTAAAAAAACACTATTATAATGGTTTATCTGCCGCAAGAACAAACCAAGGCTGATACCAGTCCATATCCTTTAAGGCTTCATCCTTATATGTATCAGGAAGCTGTTCAATTCTTACGTTGACAAGTCCGTTTCGTTCCATTAAGTTTTTAAGCTCGTCCATTTTTGCACCCTGCACAACAAGCTTATCGTCTACCTCTTTGTTGTCATAGAAATCTTTTTTGTATACCGTAATTCCTTCGTCTTCTTTCATGCGGTTAAAGCAGAAGATGCTTCCACCTGGCTTAATTACTCTCGCCCATTCTTTTATGGCCTTGTCCGGCTCAACAAGAGTCCATAAAACTCTTGCATTTATAACATAATCCGCTGTGTTGTCCATAAAAGGAAGATCAAGTATGCTACCATACATATAAGCAGCCGATACCTTTTTCTTATCAGCATGGTCAACTGCATATTCAAGCATTTTTCTTGAAATATCAACACCTATTGATGTATATCCAAGCTCTGCTGTCATATTTGCAAGGAAGCCTGTTCCCGCACCCATGTCGAGTACCACTTTGTTTTTATCAGCTCCCAAAATCTCTTCAAGATATTTTTTCCATACATCTATGTTTTCTGTATCATGTTCTCCATCAAACTCAGATGAGTAGTTATCCCAAAAATCGCCGATTACCTTTTCAACACTATTTTCCATAAAAATCCCCTTTCATCTTTAAAATTGCAAATAAAAAAACCATGAGGGTATAAAAATATACAATAACCTTCATGGTTTATAATACACTAATAAATAAAATGGTACATTTACAGCCTTCTTAGCTGTCATTCTTTGTACATACTAACATAAAAATCTTTTCATGTCAACATAATTTTAATTTGCAAATTTTCAGTTGTGGCTGTTGACATGATATGTTAATATGAAAATATTAATTCTAACGGAGGTAAAAACATATGGGATTTTATCAAAATACTCGCAAACCGGTCGGATTTGGCGGAACAATAATGGTTAGACTTATGAATGTCTGCCACAGCCCCATAGCGACCTGGGGATTTTCTAAGCTTTCAATGAGAGATAATCTTAACATTCTTGATATCGGTTGCGGAGGCGGCAAAAACATAGCAACCTGGTTAAGAAAAAGCAAAAACAGCCATGTAACAGGTCTTGATTATTCGGAAGTAAGTGTTGCCGAATCATCAAAGAAAAACAAATGGGCAATCAAAAGGAACCGTTGCGAAATACTCCGTGGAAATGTTGCGGAAATGCCTTTTTCGGATAATACTTTTGACTGCGTATCCGCATTTGAAACAATTTATTTCTGGCCGGGGCTGGAGGAATGTTTTACCGAGGTAAACCGAGTATTGAAGCACGGTGGCATATTTATGGTATGTAACGGCAGTGACGGTGAAAACGAATCCGACGAAAAATGGGTAAACATAATCGAAGGCATGAGCGTATATAACGAGGATCAGCTCCACAGCGCTTTGGAAAAAGCAGGATTTTATAAAATAAAATGCTATATCAATACCGAAAAGCACTGGCTTTGCATTTTTGCAAAAAAGAAATAAAGGATTAAAGCCAATGAAATCTAAAATAAAGCTACCGTATTCATGGCAGACAATAACCGAAAATTCAGATGAAAGCTGTCTTGATTTTTCCGTCAATATAAATCCGCTCGGAATTCCCGGCACAGTAAAGCAACAGCTTTCAAATCTGACAGACATCACAGGAGTATATCCAGATCCTTACTGCAAATATCTGTCCTCATGTCTTGCGGAAAAATATAATGTCGATGCAGACACAATTTTATGCGGAAACGGAGCCGATGATTTGCTGTATCGTATGGTATTTGCATTAAAACCAAAGCACGCTGTTATAATAGAATCTACCTTTGAGGAATATAATCATGCTTTGGAGCTTGTCGGCTGTGAAGTACAGCACTATATGACAAAAGCAGAAAATAATTTTATATTGGACGAAGGAATATTATCTGCTGTTCAATCTGAATGTGACATACTGTTTTTATGCAACCCCAATAATCCGACAGGACAGCTTGTTGAACCACAGCTTTTGAAAAAAATCATAAAGCTGTGCTGTGATAAAAATATATTTCTTGTTACGGACGAATGCTTTATGGAATTTATTCCGGATTGGGAAAAATACACTATTAAGGCTATTGCCTCTAAAAACAATAAAATTATTGTAATAGACGCATTTACAAAAATCTATTCCTTAGCCGGATTCCGGCTCGGTTTTTGTATTTCCGGAAATTCTAAGTTACTTTCCGATATGAAGTTATACGGTCAGGACTTTGCGGTTTCCACACCGGCACAGCTTGCCGGAATATGTGCACTTTTGGACTGCTCATATATGCAGAATACTTACAGCCTAATTTCAGAAGAACGCAAATATCTGCTTTCGGAATTGCAGAAACTCCCTGTTAAGGTATATCCGTCATACGGAAACTTTCTGCTTTTAAAAACAGAGTATAAAAACATTTGTCAGAGGCTTATCGAAAAAGGCATAAAAGTAAGGGACTGTTCTAAATTTTACGGATTAGGCTCAGAATACTGCCGTATAGCCATTCGTTTGCATGATGAAAATACAGCTTTAATAAAGGTATTACAAGAAATTTTATAGAATATATGTTAAACAGGCTTTGCCGATATACAGCAAAGCCTGTTTGAATTAATAGCCTTTATTTACAGTCGCATCATTCCGGACATTATACAGCCACCAGATGCACCACATTTTTTTACTTCTTCTATCTGCTCTTCATTGATTTTTATTCCGCCTATGCCATAAACCGGAATATCAACCGAATCACATACATTTTTTAAAAACTCCAAACCTCTCGGAGGAAGTCCTTTCTTGCAGTCGGTTTCATATATATGCCCTGCCGTAACATAATCAGCACCGAGCCTTTGTGCCTCAAGTGCATCTTCAACGGAATGAACCGAAGTTCCGACAATATCAAAATTGTCAAGCATATCAACAGATTTTTTTAGTACCGTCAATGGCAGATGAATCACCCTGCAATTAAGCTTAACCGCTGTCTGTGGAAACGAATGTAATATGCAAAGCAAATCATATCTACCGCATATTTCCATAACCTGTTTTGCAATCCTTTCATACTCGTTCTCCGGCAAATCCTTTTCACGCAGTATCAGTGCCTTAGGCTTGAATCGGCATACACGTTCTATCTGCTCCAAAAACGGTCTTTCGCAAAGGCTTATGTTTGTCACTGCAATAATATCATTATGATTAAGGCTCATAAGCTCACCCATTACAATTCTTTATACATAAATATAGTCGCTCATTACCGGCTGTAAACCGTTATCGACAAGTGCATTATAAACCTCATCAACGGAACGTCCGTCGGATATTTCAAACTGATCGTCGCCCTTATCCTCTATGTCCTCAACATGACTGCCTATTCCTGTGCTTACACCGGCTGATATTTTTGTTGCCGCAATGTTTACAAGGTTATCACGAACTCGCTCGCATTCTCTTGTAGATACCGTTATGCTTGCAAAGGGCATAAACAGACGATACGCACAGACAACCTGCAAAAGCTGTTTTTCATGTACATCCATAGGATTGATACGGTCGTTGTTTATGATAGGTCTTAATCTCGGACATGAGAATGCTATTTCCGCATGAGGATATTTTCTCTGAAGAAGATAAGCATGGTAGCCAGTTGCAAAAGCGTCCTTACGGAAATCGTCAAGACCGAGAAGTGCCGCAAATCCAACGCCTCTCATGCCGCCCTTAAGTGCTCTTTCCTGTGCATTAAGGCGATAAGGGAATATTCTTTTATGTCCGGCAAGATGGAGTGTTTCATACTTATCCGAATTATATGTTTCCTGGAATACCGTTACATAATCAGCACCGCATTCATGGAGATAAGCATATTCATCAGAATTTACAGGATATATTTCAAGTCCGATTACTTTGAAATACTTTCTTGCTATTTTACAGGCATTTCCTATGTACTGAACATCTGATTTAACTCGGCTTTCGCCTGTAAGTATAAGTATTTCCTGAAGGCCTGTTTTTGCGATAGCCGCCATTTCCTTATCAATTTCTTCATCATTGAGCATAGCTCTGTTTATTTTGTTATGACAATTAAAGCCGCAGTATATACAATAGTTCTCACAGTAGTTTGCTATATATATCGGTGTAAACATATAAATACTGTTTCCGAAATGCTTTTTTGTTTCCTTCTGTGCCGCCTGTGCTATTTCCTCCAAAAGCGGAAGTGCCGCAGGAGAAAGAAGTGCTCCGAAGTCCTTCGGTGTACGGTTGTCATGCAGTAATGCACGACGTACATCTGCCTCTGTGTATTTATCATAGTCATAAGCATTCATGGCTTCTATAACCTTGTCCATTGTATCGGACTCAAGAACTTCCATTCCGGGAAGGTATGTCATATGATCAATTCTGTTTTTCTTCTGATCCTCAAGTATTTCCTCGCTTAAAATACTTTCGTTTACATGGTTATTATTCATTTCAGTGCCTCCTTAGTCCTCTAAAAATCCCGTTAAAGGTGAAGATGCACTTGCTCCTCTTTCTATTGTACGTCCGAGACCTGAAAGATAAGCACTTCTTCCGGCTTCTATTGCTTTTTTGAACGCCTCTGCCATAAGAGGGATATCTCCGGCTGTCGCAACGGCTGTGTTTGCCATAACTGCGGCCGCACCCATTTCCATAGCCTCACAAGCCTGTGAAGGACGGCCAATTCCGGCATCTACAATAATAGGAAGGTCTATTTCGTCTATAAGTATCTGGATAAAGTCCTTTGTGCAGAGTCCTTTATTTGAGCCGATAGGTGAGCCGAGAGGCATTATACATGCCGCTCCGGCATTTGCAAGATCTCTTGCGGCATTAAGATCCGGATACATATAAGGCATTACAACAAATCCTTCCTTTGCAAGTATTTCGGTTGCCTTTATTGTTTCATAGTTATCGGGAAGAAGGTATTTTGAATCATGCACAACCTCGATTTTAACAAAGTTTCCACAGCCAAGCTCTCTCGAAAGTCTTGCTATACGAACAGCCTCGTCTGCGTTTCTCGCTCCTGATGTATTTGGAAGAAGAACTATATCCTTAGGAATATAATCAAGAATGTTTGCAACTCCGCCTTCATTTGCTCTTCTGAGTGCAAGTGTGATTATCTGTGCTCCTGCTTTTTCTATACAAGCCTTTACAAGCTCAAGTGAAAATTTTCCCGAACCGAGAATAAAACGTGAAGTAAACTCATGTCCGCCCAAAACAAATTTATCATCATTTAAATTCATATCAATGCCCTCTCTCTAAATAATCAAACTTCCTCTTCACCGAGGATAAGACGAGTAATCATATTTGCCTCATGTGCCGCACAGACCGCAACTCTCGGAGCCATAAGTCCGTTTCCGTATGTCGGTGCGGTAACTCTGTCACCGCATAAATAAAAGTTCTTTGTGATGCGTCTTGTCACAATACTGTTACTGCTGCCGAAGCCTGCCATTCCCGATGCGGAAACAAGCTTTTTCTCCGGAAAATATTCCATTATTCCGTTTACTAAAAGTGCCTTTGCATCCGGATTATCAAATGCCTCGCAGACTATATCATTATCGCAGAACAGCTCTTTTATATTTTCCTCCGTAACCCTTACACAATCGGTTTTTATCTCTATATACGGATTGATTTTCATAAGCAGAGATTTTAAAGCCTCTGTTTTATACATACCGACATGCTCCATAAAATACTGCTGACGGTTAAGATTGGTGACATCAACAACATCAAAATCAATAAGATGAAGATGCCCAACACCGATTCTTGTCAATGAATATGCCACATTGGAGCCAAGACCGCCAAGGCCGGCTATTGCCACATTTCCGGCCGACAGAACAGCCTGTATCTCCGGTGAATGTCTTTCATTAAGTGCAGCATAAATTTTCTCTTTAGATAATTGTTTCTGCATTTTATCAACCTCCTCCGACAAAGCTGACAACCTCAAGACGATCTCCGTCCTTTAACATAACCTCGGAATATCTGTATTTAGGCAGTATATCACCGTTCATTTCAACGGCAACTCTCGAAAGCTGATATTTATTCTGTTCAAGATACTCCATAACAGTAAGCTGTGATTCTAAAGCTATTTCCTTTCCGTTTACAGTAATCATACAAAAACCTCCCTTCGAAACTTATGACCGGCTCTGAAAACTAAAAAAGAGCTCACAAAGAATTACACCCGCGGTGGTGTACCCCTTCATGAACTCCGTTCACTCTCAATTGGTCTTATTAAGTTTAATGGTAAATTGATAAATTTAAGGTCAGAGCCTTTAAGATTTTGCCGATGTATAAAAAAAGAGAGATACCAAAGTATCTCTCGTAATAATCATATACGTTCCTACGTTGGCATTATCCAAATCAGGTATGGTTACATTCTCATGCACCAAGGGTCGAAGTCTTTGCTTCCTCTCAGCCTTTTACAGCTCCCCTGTTCAATTTACAAATACAGTATACATATTGTATATTAAAATGTCAATATATTACGCCAAATTATTTCAGTTAATTACACTTTATTTAAAATACTCATCAACAAGGCTTTTTGCTTTTTCACTTGAAATATTATAGCTTTCCGATACTTTTTCGGTTATTTTTTCTATATACTTTTAAATTAATAAACCCCATCTGCACAAATAGTACAGACAGGGTTTAAGTTCAACATATTATTAAATTATTATTTCAATTATGCTCCGAGTAAACCAGCAAAAAGACTTTCCAATGAAACAACTGTTTCACCTTCGGCAGGAGCTGTAAGAGGATTTGTATCTGCAGCTGTTACGCTTGCTTTATATTCCATATAAAGCTTAGTTAAATCCATTGCATTGAAATTAAGCTTCATTTCTGAGTTAAGGTTGCTGTCATTCTTTGCAGTTAATTCAAGTGCCATATAGCCATCTTGGCTAACTTTCATTTCGATTAATGCAGATGCGTCATCTCCGAGAACAAATTTATAATTAATATTCATGCCGTCCTCTGTTGTTGTAAATTCTGATGTATAAGCACCGTTATTATACTTAAATGAAGAATCGCCAAGCATCTTGCAAATCATATCGTAAGCTGTTTTGATATCATTATAGCTTGTAATACTGTCAACAGGCATAGCTTTAAGTGTCTCTAAAACATAGCCGTCAAAATCTCCGTTTTTGATAAGATTAACAAGCATATTCATATCCATGCCGTTTGAGCCTGTCATATCCATAAGTGAGTTGAAATCTAATTCAAGCCAAGCATCCTTTGAAAGACCGAATGATTCAAAAAGTGTTGATTTAAGATAAAGCTTTCCTGCTTCTGTATTATAAATAACCTTTGTATTTGAATCCTCAATTGCAGCTAAAACAGTTTTTTCAGCATCTGATACTTCGGGATTGCCATCCGCATCCTTTGCATTATAAACATCAGACATATCTAACTTAAGGCCTACATTTATATTTGAAGCCTTTTCATTTGTTTCACCTGAAATTGTTCCGCTAAAAGGAACTTTAACTGTATTATCTGTAACTATTTCAACATTTCCGCTGAACATACCGTTTGTCTTGTAGCTTGTCGGCGTATTTTCAATAGTTTTATTTACATATTTTTTGATAATATCAAAGCTTTCGTTTCCAAGCTTATTAACATCAACAACTACTACTGTTTTGTTTTCATTGTCCCAGCCGATCATATATCCGGCAGCCTCTGCGAGGTCACGAATGCCGAGATAATCTCCTGTATTAACATCAAGAATTGTGTTTCCGACTATGTATTTTCCGTTATTTAAAATACCGTCGATGCCAAGTACCTCATTTACCTTATCAGCCTTAATACAAGCTTTTCCGTTTACAAGGCTTGCCGCAACATCACTCTTAACTCCGTTTACCTGAATGCTTGTATCGCCTTCGGCGGCAAATGCCGGTGCACATACCGATAATGACATAACTGATGCAAGTGTTACTGCTAATGCTTTCTTTTTGAAATTCATCTGAATTCCTCCCTTTAAAAATTTGTGTTTATAATTATATTTTAATTAAAAGCCGAGATCATCATTTACAATAATAACCTTTATTCTCGAAGGTATCATTGAAAATCTTGTTATAACTACCTGTCCGCATATAGAATCTTCACCGGAACAGTTGCCGCATTTTCCTGTTTTTGAACATGGTGTAACCTTACCGGTAAATCTCTGCATATTTATCGGAGCCGCAACATTTCTTGCTCTTTCAATGGCAGCCTCTTCCGAGTGCATAATTTTGTTTACGCCTGTTATAACAATTACCTGCTTAGGTCCATAGCAGAGTGCCGCAACTCTGTTTCCGAGTCCGTCAATATTAACAAGCTCGCCATCCGATGTCATTGCATTTGTGCTCATAAGAAAAGTATCACATAAAAGAGCCTGACGCTGGATTTCTCTCATTTCCTCAGTTGAGCCGGCAAGGTCACGGTCCATAACATTATATTTTCCGCTTTCCTTAACAAGCTTTGTAAGTCCCATATCACGTATAGTCATTGAACCGCCCCATGATATTGAATCTCCTTCGGGAATAAGGCTTAACGCAAGCTTATTTGCTTCTTCAATCGTTTCGCAGTAGTAAGCATCCATTCTTCTTCTTTTAAGGCCTTCGATAGTGCCTTTAACAAGAAGCTCTGTATGTCCCTTACGTATTTCCTTAGCCGTTACAACCTTCTGATAGTCATTTACATTCTGTCCCAACGTAATCTCCTCCGTTTAATTAAAAAATCTCTCTATTTTGTTTATATCCGATGTCATGCTGCGCAACAGCATATCGGCAATAACCAATGCACACATAGATTCAACAACAACAACCGCTCTCGGAACTATAATAGGATCATGTCTGCCCTTTATTGTTATTTCATCATTTTCACCGTTTTTATTTACGGTAAGCTGTTTTAACGATATGGATGGCGTAGGTTTAAATGCCGCACGAATAACAATATCGCTTCCGTCGGAAATTCCCCCGAGTATTCCTCCGGCATTGTTGGACAGCTTAACAATTTTTCCGTTTTCGTTTCTGAACGGATCGTTATTCTCCGAACCCTTAAGCTTAGAGGCTCCAAATCCCGCACCTATTTCGACGCCCTTTACAGCACCCAATGAAAAAAGTGCTTTTCCGAGCTCTGCATCAAGCTTATCGAAAACAGGCTCGCCGATACCTGCCGGAACTCCGCTTATGATACATTCCGCAACACCTCCGGCACTGTCGCCTTCCGACATTATTTTCTTGAGATATTCCTCTGCTCTTTCTGCCGCAGCATTATCCGGCATAATAAGCGGATTATCAAAACGCTTTGTCAAGTCGGCTTTTTCTCTGTCAATTTCTATATTGCCTATCGAAACCGTATATGCCGCAACATCTATTCCGAGTCTGGAAATAAATTTCTTTGCAACCGCACCTGCCGCAGTTCTGCACAGCGTTTCCCTTCCGGAGGAACGTCCTCCTCCACGGTAATCACGAAATCCGTATTTTGCGTCAAAGCCGAAATCCGCATGTCCCGGTCTGTATCTCTCGGCTATATTGCTGTAATCTGCCGAATGATGATCCGCATTATAAACAATAATCGTAATCGGTGTACCTGTTGTTCTGCCTTCAAACACACCGGACAATATCTGTGCCGTATCGCTTTCGTTTCGTTTGGTTCCGTATGGATTTGAACCCGGTTTTCTTCTGTCCAGCTCCTTCTGAATATCCTCTTCACAAAGCTCAATTCCTGCCGGACAGCCGTCTATTGTAACTCCGAGTGCTTTGCCATGGGATTCTCCCCATGTAGTTACCCGAAATAAGGTTCCGAATGTCGAACCTGCCAAATCAATCATCTCACTTTAAAATATATTATTCTTATCTAATTATGTATTTTTTATTATAGCATAAATTAAACCAAATATTAATTACAAATTTCTAAACATTTGTTATAATTGATAATAATATAAACAAATATAATTAACAAATTTCAAAGGGGTAAATTTTAAATGCAGACGCATGAAATAATAGAAAGCAAAAGCAATCACATAATAAAGGAGCTTAAATCTCTTTCGGAAAGAAAATACCGCAACCAGAGTGGATTATTTATAGCCGATGGCTTAAGATTTGTAAACGAAATACCCAAATCGGTAAATGTTGATAAATACGTATTTTCCGAAAGCTTTGCCGCTAAAAATGACATTTCGGTATACAAAAAGCGTGCCGATACCTACATCATATCCGACAGGCTTTTCGCCGACATAAGCGAAACGAAAAATCCACAGGGAATAATAGCTGTCTGCCATAAACAGGAATATTCTGTAAAGGATATAATAAAGAAAAACGGTTTTTATATAATATGCGAAGAAATGAATGATCCCGGAAATCTCGGAACCGTAATTAGAACAGCTCATGCGGCAGGTGTTGACGGAGTTATACTCTCCAAAGGCAGTGTTGATTTATATAACAGCAAGGTTCTCCGTTCAACAATGGGTTCTGTATTCAAAATACCAGTTGTGCAGGAGGCAGATATAGAGGAAACAGTTGAATATATGCACAAATGCGGAATAAAACTATTTGCTGCTCATCTTAAGGGCAAAAAACAGCATTACGAGGCTGATTATACAAGAGGCTGTGCATTCATGCTCGGCAATGAAGCAAGAGGTCTTTCCGAAGTCTCTGCCTCTCTTTGTGACGAGCTTATAAAAATACCTATGCCCGGCGGTGCGGAATCGCTGAACGCCTCTGTTGCGGCGGCAGTGCTTATGTATGAAGCTGTAAGGCAGAAATTATGCAGATAAAACCATGCTCTCCGAGCGTCAGCCCGGAGAGCATTTATTTTAATATGTAAAGCCTGTTCTGAATATACCGAATTCCCTATGTCCGAGAGCCTCTGCCTTTGGCATTTCGCCGTTGCACACATCAACTATCTTATCAAAAAGCTCCTGACCGAGCTCATTGAGCTTAACACCTTCGGTTATGATTTTTCCGGCATTAATGTCTATATTGTCAATCATGTTATTATATGTAGATGAATTTCCTGTTATTTTGATTACAGGTGCAATGGGACTTCCGGTAGGTGTTCCTCTGCCTGTCGAGAATACTATAACCTGTGCTCCTCCGGCAACCATACCTGTTATGGAGTCAATATCCTGTCCGGGAGTATCCATAAAATAAAGACCTTTCTTGTTTGTCGGAAGCTCCTCCGCATATTCAAGAGTACCTTTAAACGGACTGTGTCCTGCTTTATGCATACAACCCAATGATTTTTCCTCGATTGTCGTAAGTCCGCCGGCTTTATTACCGGGTGTAGGCTGTCCTTCTCTAAGGTCATGTCCTGCGGCAATGGATCTGTTTTCAACTCTCTTGACCATTTCAAGGAATTTCTTTCCTTCGTTTTCGTCCTCAAATCTCGGATAAAGAAGGTGTTCTGCTCCTATAACCTCCGTTGTTTCGCTAAGAATACTGCTTCCGCCCATGCTTACAAGCATATCCGATGCAACACCGATAGAAGGATTAGATGCAAGTCCGCTTGTCGGATCGCTTCCGCCGCATTCAAGTCCGAGAATAATTTCGCTTATGTCAAACTCAACCTTATTCTGCTTTGAAATCTCTCTTGCCATTTTTCCGGCAATTTCAACGCCCTTTGAAACGGTTTTAGCTGTTCCGCCTTCTTCCTGAATAACGATATATTCAACAGGCTTACCTGTTGTCTTTATTTCATCGGCAATATCTTTAGCCTGAATGCCTTCACAGCCAAGACCTACAACAAGCACAGCACCTACATTGGGATTTTTTCCGAAGCCGACAAGCGTACGCTTTGTTGTGTCAAAGTCATCACCGATTTCACAGCAGCCATGCTGATGAGGAATTGCAATCGCTCCGTCAACAAGCTTTGCAATGTTTACCGCTGTTTCACTTGAACAGACAGATGCCGGAATTATAAGAAGATGGCTTCTTATTCCGTAACGGCCGTTTTCTCTTTTATAACCCATTAATTTCATAACAATATTCTCCTCACTTTCTGTCGCCTCTGCCTCTTGTGCTTTCGCAGTTATGAACATGAACATAATCTCCCGTATGTATATCAACCGTTGCAGTACCAATTATCTGTCCGTATTTCATGCAGTTTTCGCCTTTTTTGATGTCTGCTATCGCCATTTTGTGAAAAATCGGAATATCTGCATTTGCAGTATAATCCTTTCCTTCTATATTTATCGTTTCGCCTTTTTTGATGTCCCTTAAGCATGTAACAAGGTTGTCCTTTTCATCAATGTGAAGTGCTGATTGCATTTTTATCTCTCCTTTATTTATAAATTAATTTGAAGCCTTTTTATTTACTCGCTTATCAAGGAAGCTTACAAGTATCGGGCAAAGTATAGCAGTAACAATAACTGCTGTTGCAACCTGAATAGTTGATACTGCAGCTACTGCAGCAAGTGTAGGGTCTGCCGCTGCAACTGATTCTGGTGTTCCTACCGCATTTCCTGCTGTTGTTCCGACTGCCGCACCTACTGCAGGATTCTTTGCTCTTAATACCTTCATTACAAAATATCCGGCTATACCTGTAAGTAATGTACAAAGAACGCCGAGAAGTATTCCCGGTAAGCCTGCCTGGAAAATCTGTGTAAAGTTAAGGCTTGCTCCGAGAGGGAAAGCAAAGAAAGGAATAAGCACTGTTGTTCCATGTGCAAGGAACTGTCTTAAATCTTCATCAAGGTTTCCGAGTATGAATCCAAGAACGATAGGTACTATACAAGCAACAAGTGTCATGTAAGGAATTGTTGCAAGACCTGTTGCTCCGAGTGCAACAAGAGTAAAGAACGGTCCATCATTCAATGATAATACGGAAATAGCTCCTACGTCCGAAGCATCTCCATATTCACCGGCAAGTGCCGCATACATACCACCGTTTGAGTTTGTAACTGCCGCAATAAACGCAAGCGGCGTAATTCCGAGCAAACCGTTTGTACCAAATACCTTACCGATAATCCAGCCTAAGCCCGCACCGATAATAAATTTTGCTGCTGTAAGTCCAACACCCTTCGCAAGAGGTGCTCCGACATTTTTGAAATTAATCTGTGCCGCATTGCAAAGGCAGAATAAGGCAATTAATGCCGATGCACTGCTTTTAAACAGAGCAGTTGTAAAGCCTCCGATTTCAAGTGCACCCGGACAGAATGTGTTGAATGCCGCTCCTATAAGCAGCGGAACAACCATAAGTCCACCGGGAATTTTTTGAACAGTTTTTAAGATTTTCATAATAATACCTCCTAAATTTTGCTTTTCAGCTTATTCACTTATATATAAAGCAAATACCGTGCCAAAAATTCAATTCAGAAAATAAATATATGTTTTTAACAAAAACCCAAGCTATAATTGCACCGAATTCCAAATATTTTATACAATATCCACAAGCATTTTATTTTATCTAATTTTATACAATCTGAGCATTGTATTATTTTGAAACATTTATGTTTAATTTAGAAACTTATGTTGCATTTTGAAACAAATTTAATTTCCTCAAGAGCGTAGATCTGCTTATTCCGAGTATTTTACAGGTTTCTTTTATATTGTGATTTGTAAATTCATATATATCCTTTATATATTTATCGCTATGAGCCTCAAGTGATTCAACATTAAAATCATTAACCTTATTTTTTATTTCAGTATTATCTGATATTTTCTCTTTTTTATTTAAATTCTCAAAAGAGCCGATTACTGTGCTTTCCTCCATAATTCCTCTAAGCTCTCTTACATTGCCCTTGTATGCCATATTTTCAAGTCTGTTTTTTACTGTTTCATCAATAGTTAGCATTTCGGTTTTATATTTTTCCGAAAAATATTTCAAATAGTGTTCGGCAAGAGGAATTATATCGTTACGTCTTTCTCTCAACGGCGGAATATAAAGCTTAAGTATGCCTATTCTGAAATACAGATCGGTTCTGAATTCATTTTTCTCCGTCAACTCTCTCAAATTCTTATTCGACGCACATATTATTCTTACATCAACAGGTATAACCTTATCACCACCGAGTCGGACAATCTGTTTTTCCTGAAGCACTCGCAATAATCTGCCCTGAAGCTCCAATGGCAGCTCACTTATTTCATCAAGAAAAATTGTTCCTTTATGTGCAAGCTCAAACACACCTGCTTTTCCTGTCTTTTTTGCTCCCGTAAACGCACCTGCATCATATCCGAAAAATTCACTTTCTATAAGACTCGGTGCTATTGCCGCACAGTTCACCGCAACAAACGGCTGGTTTTTTCTTACACTATAATTATGAATGCTCTGGCAGATAAGCTCCTTTCCCGTTCCCGATTCTCCGTTAATCAATATCGGTGCGTCAACAGCAGCGTATTTTTTCGCTACATCTATTAAATCATCTATATTTTTACTTACATGAATAATATCTTCAAAATTATACTTAGCTGTAAATCCGTTTTTGTTCATGCTTCTTCTTAAGCTATGCTCAAGCTTACTGATTTCATCACTTTTCTGAAACGAAAATACATAACCTTCGGTATCACTGTCAATCTTTATCGGAACAATGTTCACAGCATATTTTACATCATCAATATTGTATATTTTTCCATTAACCTCTTTTCCCGGAAATTTTTCAATATCAATGAAGTTTTTTATATTATCCGACATATGTGTCCTTAAAATTTCTTCTGCTGCTTTGTTTACTATTTTGAAATATCCTTCCTTATCGGTATATATAACACAGTCACGTACACTGTTTATTACCGTCTGTATTTCATAATTTTTCTTAAGCTGATGCTCTGAATTTTCAAGTATAAGCTTTGCCATTCTTATGGATTGTGAAATACTTTCGTCCGTCGAATCAACCGCAATTCCTACGCAGTCCAGCTCCTTGATTGCCTTTTCCACAAGTACATCTCCGACAAATCTTTTTATTCCGGCTTTCTTGCATTCCTCAACAGCCTTCGGTATCTGTCTTTCATCGGTTATTTCTTTAAAGCAAAACCGGTAGTCACACAAATTGCTTAAAGCTTCAAATCCATATATTACATTTTTAAAGCCTATAACACCGACAGGCTCTTTAGTGTCCGCAATTTTGTTATATGCCTCTATGCAGTCTGCCGTTGATACCTTTATTTCAACAACAGGAACAGAAACCTTTGACTTTATAAGGCTGTATGTTCCTCCTCGGCTTATAATAACCTTTCCGCCGTCGGCAATAAATTTTTCAGCTATTCTTAAACCGTCCTCAAGCACGCCTTCCTTAACATCGACGTTTTTAATGTTTTCATTTTTAACCGTACGACATGAGTTTTCATAAACTCTCGGTGTAGGTGCAACAAGCAATATATCATTCATATAAAATTCCTCCGTTGACTTAATTATAAATTAAGCCAAAGTTCTGTTCAATCCAAATTTATACAGACATTTTACAATAATTTTGTTTATGCAATATTACATATAAAAACACAGTTGTTATTTCTAAAAATCCGAATATATATTTTCAAAAGATATTTTAAACAAAATTTATATTATCAGATATTAAAAAAGATATTTATTTTTAATACTTTTCTCATCAAATTCTAATTTTCACCGTTGTATAAAATGTTGACATTCAAAAGCAAAATAGTATAATAATAAAAGTTAGCATACTAACCTTTAGTATCATAACAATTAGGAAAGGAGGTAATTAAATGGAAATATTGATGATTGGTGAAATCAAAGCTCTTAATAATCTTATTAAAAGAATGATGGTTTCTCATCATCTGAAATGCAAGGCTCCGAGCGACATTACCGGTCAGCAGATGAACGTCATTATGTTTTTAAAGCATTCCGACGACGAAGGCAGAGATGTCTTTCAGCGAGATGTTGAATCCTCTCTTAACATAAGGCCTTCAACCGCAACGGGAATACTTAAATCACTCGAAAAAAACGGATATATCAAAAGAGTCAGCGTTCCCAGTGATGCAAGACTTAAAAAACTGGTTCTTACCGAAAAATCTTCTGCTATATTCGAAAAAATCGATCCGTTTATAAAATCAATAAATGATAAATTAATGGAAGGTCTTTCAGAAGAAGAAATAGAACAGTTTTTCAGCACAATAGAAAAGCTCAAAAAAAATATAGATAAGCTTTCAAAAATTTAACAACAGGAGGAAACAAAAATGGGTATGATTAAACAACTGTCAAAATCCATAAGACAGTATAAAAAGGATGCCATACTCTCACCTGTATTTGTTACCGGAGAAGTTATTCTTGAGGTACTCGTACCTACAATAATGGCTATGCTCATTGATAACGGTATCAATAAAGGTGATATGAATTATATCATTAAAGTCGGTATTATTCTTATTATCTGCTGTATAGGCTCTCTTTTCTGCGGTATAATGAGCGGAAAATATGCCGCTAAGGCATCAGCCGGCTTTGCCGCAAACTTAAGACACGATATGTATTACAAGGTTCAGGATTATTCCTTCCTTAATATCGACAAATTTTCAACTGCATCTATCGTAACAAGACTTACGACAGACATAACAAACGTACAGATGGCATTTATGATGATTATACGAATTGCGGTACGAAGCCCGATTATGCTTATAAGTGCTTTCTTTGCCGTATTAAAAATAAACAGCCGAATTGCTCTTATTTATCTTTGTGCAATTCCTATTCTCGGCATCGGCTTATATCTCATAATGACAAATGCACACCCTATCTTCAAGCGTGTATTCAAGAAATACGATAAGCTCAACGCTATCGTACAGGAAAACCTTTATGGCATAAGAGTTGTAAAATCCTATGTACGTGAGGATCACGAAATAGAGAAATTCGACAATTCATCACAGGAAATTTATGATGACTTCACTAAGGCAGAAAAGCTTCTTGCCTTTAACGCACCGCTTATGCAGTTCTGTGTTTATGCCTGCCTTCTTTTTGCTTCATGGCTCGGTGCAAAATATATAATCGACGGCCAGATGCTCACAGGAAATCTTGTCAGCATAACAACATATACATTCCAGATACTTATGAGCCTTATGATTCTTTCTATGGTATTTGTTATGATAACAATGGCAAAAACCTCTGCCGAACGTATTACGGAAATTCTTGCCGAAGAACCGGACATCAAGGATATAGACAAACCTGTAACTGAAGTTAAGGACGGCTCAGTTAAATTTGAAGATGTTTCCTTCAGCTACGCAAAGAGAATGGATAAGCTCTGCCTCAGCCATGTAAACCTTGATATTAAATCAGGCGAAACAATCGGTATAATCGGCGGAACAGGTTCATCGAAGAGCTCACTTGTTCAGCTTATTCCCCGTCTTTATGATGTAACGGAAGGCTCTGTTAAGGTCGGCGGCGTTGATGTAAGAAATTATGATATTGAAGCACTCAGAGATGAGGTTGCAATGGTTCTCCAGAAAAATGTACTTTTCAGCGGAACAATAAAAGAAAACCTCCGTTGGGGCAACAAGGACGCAACAGACGAAGAACTCAAGCATGTTTGCGAGCTTGCCTGTGCCGATGAATTTATCGAGCAGTTCCCGGATAAATACGACACATATATCGAACAGGGCGGTTCAAACGTATCAGGCGGTCAGAAACAGCGTCTTTGTATAGCAAGAGCACTTCTCAAAAAGCCTAAAATTCTTATTCTTGACGACTCAACAAGCGCTGTCGATACAGCAACGGACGCAAAGATAAGAAAGGCATTCCGTGAAGAAATTCCGGAAACAACAAAATTCATTATTGCCCAGCGTATTTCATCGGTTGAGGACGCCAACAAGGTAATAATAATCAACAACGGTAAAATCGAAGCCTTCGGTACACCCGATGAGCTTATGAAAACAAACGATATTTATCGTGAAATATATATTTCACAGACAAAGGGAGGCGAGGAAGAATGAGCGAAAAAGAAACAAGACCTATGCCACAGGGCAGAAGCGGCGCCAGAGGAAAAGCCAGAGGCCCCAAAAATGCGAAGCTCACAATAAAAAGACTTCTTTCTTATATAAAAGCCTACAAAATACAGTTTATATTTGTTATAATTTGTATTATAATAAGTGCAGCGGTAAATGTTAAGGTTTCAAGCTTTATACAGACCGTTATCGACAGCTATATAACTCCCATGCTTTCATCTGGAAGCACCGATTTTTCCGGTCTTCTCGGTGCAATAACACAAATGGCTGTTATATGTGTTATCGGTATACTTGCAACATTTTTATACAACCGAATAATGGTATCGGTATCACAGGGCGTTCTTAAACGTATTCGTGACGACATGTTTGCACATATGCAGACTCTTCCTATCAAATATTTTGATACACATACTCACGGAGATATAATGAGCCATTACACAAACGATACCGACTCACTCCGTCAGATGCTTTCGCAGTCACTTACAATGTTTATGTCCTCTGCGATAACAATTATATCTGTTGCAATAACAATGCTCAGATTAAACTTATGGCTTTCTGCCTTTGTTGCCGTATTTATTTGTCTTATGCTTACGGTAACAAAATCGGTTGCAGGAAAGTCATCAAAATTTTTCATTAAACAGCAGCAGGCACTCGGTTCGCTCAATGGCTATATTGAGGAAATGATAAACGGACAGAAGGTTATCAAGGTTTTCTGCCACGAAGAGGCTGCAAAGGAAGGCTTCGACCGCAAAAACGAAGAACTTCGCCATAACATGGCAAGTGCAAACCAGTATGCCAACATACTTATGCCTATTATGATGAACCTCGGAAACCTTGAATATGTCTGCATAGCAATATTCGGCGGCTTCCTTGCGATAAAAGGTGTCGGCGGACTTACTCTCGGTACAATAGCCGCTTTCCTTGCTCTTTCAAAGAGCCTTACAAATCCTATCGGCCAGGTATCACAGCAGCTTAACTCGGTTGTTATGGCACTTGCCGGTGCAGAGCGTATATTTGAGCTTATGGACGAAGAGCCTGAAAAGGACGGCGGAACAGTTACTCTTGTCAATGCTGAAATCGGCAAAGACGGAAAGCTTACAGAAACAACAAAAAGAACAGAGCTCTGGGCATGGAAGGTTCAAAACACTGACGGCACATACGAATATCGTGAGCTTAAGGGAGATGTAAGACTTAAAGACGTTGACTTTGCCTATGAGGAAGGCAAAACAATACTCCATGATGTATCTCTCTTTGCAAAACCCGGTCAGAAGATTGCCTTCGTTGGTGCAACCGGTGCAGGCAAAACAACAATAACAAACCTTATCAACCGTTTCTATGACATTCAGAGCGGTTCAATAACATATGACGGAATAGATGTTAAGAACATCAAAAAACCTGATCTTCGTCATTCACTGGGCGTTGTTCTCCAGGACGTAAACCTCTTTACGGGAACAATAATGGAAAATATCCGTTACGGCAGACTTGACGCAACAGACGAAGAGGTTATTGCTGCGGCTAAGCTTGCCAATGCACACGACTTCATCTCTATGCTTCCCGACGGCTATGACACAATGCTTACCGGTGACGGCGGAAGTCTTTCACAGGGACAGCGACAGCTTATATCAATAGCAAGAGCCGCAGTTGCCGATCCTCCGGTTATGATACTTGACGAAGCAACATCATCTATTGACACACGTACTGAAGCAATAGTACAAAAAGGCATGGATTCACTTATGGAAGGAAGAACGGTATTCGTTATCGCACATCGTCTTTCAACCGTAAGAAACTCAAAGGCAATAATGGTTCTTGAGCACGGACGCATTATTGAACGAGGAAACCATGAAGAGCTTATTGCACAAAAAGGAAAATATTATCAGCTTTATACAGGTGCATTTGAGCTTGAATAAAAACTCTAAGTCGAAATCAGTATTTCGACTTGTTTAAATCAAGGTATGAACGGCTATTCCATCGGCTTTTAAAAAACTAAAAGCCTTGAAACTATTGACCATGCAAGTATGCACCCCGAAGAAAACGGGGCGGTCGCAGACCGTTTTGCGTAGCAAAATGCTTTGACCATAGCATGGTGGCGAAGCCACTTTCGCTTGCG